>Ga0272444_10001542_pt1 | contig 22093 bp, 33 predicted proteins | sample SSMForm13_FD_201033 | JGI IMG/M metagenome (GOLD analysis project Ga0272444, IMG submission 201033) | Marine sediment archaeal communities from Little Sippewissett salt marsh, Falmouth, MA, United States - SSM-Form-13 | ecosystem: Environmental > Aquatic > Marine > Wetlands > Sediment ...
GCGGTCTACTGAACCACATGCTGGATGATGACAGTCCAACATCTTAATGTTTTAAGGAAGAAGAACTACTCGACTCAATTATGATTTTTTTCAAAAGACTAAGGGTTTGGTATTGTCATGGAAAAAAGGTTTTCCAAGAAATTTCTCCGAAGGCTTTATAACGGCTCTATCAGACAGACCGGCATCGAAGACCCCTTGTTTTGAGCATAAACTCTAAATTGTTTCTTAACTCATATTTAAACTTTTTGTCAAACAATACCGGTGCAAGACTTGACTTTTGAACGCGGCCAACCGCAATGAGGTGTAAGGGGAAGAATTTTCGGTTTGCCCAGTTGAAGGTCCAGTAAGGATTCACAGGCCGCACCGGAATGTCTTTTCCACGTGCAAAATTGTGCAGAGAAATAAGAACTTATTTATGGTATCCAGCTTTGGTAAATTCTGCGTAAAGGACAAGAATCAACGCAAGGGGGAAACCCGGCGACTGTGAAGACGTGATCCTGTCGCCACGATGCGGGGTGACGTTCAAATGATCGGGGAAGCTGCGGAAAAGGGTTAACGGTGGGAAGGGATGCTTCTTCCCAGTATGCCGATTCCCATCGATGCCATGTCCATCCACCTTATCACCAACAAAACGATCCATGACAAACAATCTTTCGGGGAAGTAAAGCCCGCGCACAGCTCCAGAACTTATTCGTCTCGGATTTGGTAACGAATTTCGGATGCACGGAGAGTCATGAAAGCAGAGAAGAACAAACGGGTGGTCATTACGGGGGCGACGGGCAGTTTGGGCCGCGCACTTGCAGCCGAGTTCATTCGGCAGGCCCACATCGTTGCCGGGTGCGGCCGGGCAACGAAGCGGATCCGAGAATTACGGGCGGAGTTTGGTGGGCCGAAAACCTTTGACGAGGTGGATGTGGCCGATGACACCCAATTCTCCCTTGGGGATTTCCAGGAAACCGGCCAATCAAAAATTGAAATTTTGCGAAACCGCGATTGAAAAATTGGTACCCCCAGACCGGCGGTTAACCGTTTGCAGCAAAAAACTTCGGCCGTTTGGCCCACTTTTGGCGCGCCGCTCGCGAAAACCCTTCGTTTTAAAAATATGGCCTATTTTGTGCTCATGATCAAAATGGCGGCTTGGCGGTTAAAATATCAGAATAGACTTCAAGCGCCTCCGCATTCAAACCAATAGTGTACGTCAGTTGCAGCATCATCCGGTTCACCTAAAACCTGTTGCGATTTTTTTGCGGCGATCCTTTAAAGGTGAACCCCTCCAGCAACCGCCCGAAGGTCGAAAATGTTTTTTCTGGTTCGGTTGCCGGAAAGGGAGGCCCGCATGGGCAGCATTAACGAAAGGAACTGGATCCTTGGGGAAACAGAAAGGGGGGTGGGGAGATGAAAGATTTGAAGGCATTGGATGTGATGGTGAGACCTGTGGTGGCCGCGAGGAAAAATGCGCCGGTCAGAGACGTGGTCTTTCAGTTCCTGAACGGTTTTTACAGCGGCATGCCCGTCACCGACGACGAAGGCAGCGTCATCGGCGTTGTTACGGAGCTGGATATTTTGGAAGCTGTCCTGGCGGGCAAGCAATTGGTCAAAATCACCGCCGGCGACATCATGACCTCCAAACCGGTTACAGTGGATGTTGGCACGCCGCTGACCGAGGTTGTCAAGATCATGAAGGAGAAAAACATCATTCGCCTGCCGGTTACCGAGGAGGGAAAGCTGGTGGGGATCGTCGCCCGCTGCGATATCCTCACCACGCTGATCGAACCGGAATTTGTGACCTACATGTAGCAGCAGTCCATGCGCTGCGAAAAGGCGGACCGGTTGGTTTGGCAACCGCCCCCCTATTTTTGGGTGACGGGCTCTGGGGCAAAGAGCCATAGAGCCCAAGCTTTCAACCAGCCAATGTTTAAAATGCCTTCACATTCGTCGGAAAGCGACGACCGCGGCGGGCCGAAAAAGAACGCCTGTTTAGGTTCATGAAAGGAGCAGAGCCGATGGACTTTTCGGAAATCATCAAAAGGGGGCAGGACGAAGGCAAGGAGAAGCATGTTCCGACCATCACCATAGATAAGGGGTACAAGGAGGGCAAAGATATCGTGCGGGTGGTTGTCGGCCATGAGGCGCCCCACCCCAACACGCAGGAACATCACATCGCCTGGATAGAACTTTACGGGGTGAAAAAGGACAACGAACAGGTGATCAACCTGGGGCGCGCAGCTTGGGCGCCAGTGTACTCAAACCCCAACGTTCGTTTCCAGATCAACCAGATCGGTGACTTTAAGGCGTTTCACGCCCTGGCCTACTGCAATATCCATGGTCTATGGGGAAGTTCACTGACGATTTAACGCTCCCAAAACTGGCCAAAACCCTGACTCAGGCGGGGAAAACCACCGCTTCCGGTCTGCGAAAAGGGGGGATACCGGGAAAGGTTCCGGCGGAACGAAGTAATGCTCGGCGTCCCAGATGGGTGAAACTGCTGGGGCCTTGTATCTCTTGAAGCTAACGGTTATCAGACAAACAACCGCGGCGGCATTTATAAATTGCTTTTCACGGCGTTATTCGCAAACCCCCGATGATCATGCCTGCGCTCGTTAAATGCTACATTCAGGTCTATACTGGTAACGGAAAGGGCAAGACAACCGCGGCGTTGGGCCAAGCCCTGCGCCCAGCGGGTAGCGGCCTGAAAACCTTCATCGTTCAGTTTATGAAGGATTTTCCCTATGGTGAAGTAAAAAGCATCGGGCATTTGAGCCTCTGGATCACGTTGGAGCAGTGGGGGAACGATGCCTTTGTCCTTGATCGGCGGCTACCCGGCGCACGCGATTTGTTCGCCGCCCAAAAAGGGCTCAAGCGAGCTCAGGCGGCGATGGTGAGCGCCCATTATGATATCGTGGTCCTCGATGAAGTTTGTGTTGCCATTCACTATGGCCTGCTCAGAACCGACACCCTGATGCCGTTTCTGGAAGAAAAGCCGCCGGGGTTGAACTAATTTAACCGGTCGCTGCTGTCCGCCGGAGCTAATCCAAAGGGCCGATCTGGTCACGGAAATGAAGGCGGTCAAGCATTACTGCCAAAAAGGCACCCCTGCACGAAGGGGTATCGAGACTTGACGGCCGCGTATGTTCAGTCCTCTTTGACCGAGGAGATTAAACCAATTAACGCGTCTGAACCGGTCCCGTCCAGGTGGCTGGGGGGTGATTGGGGGCCAACAACATTCCGCCCAAAATCTGCAGCGACTCCTTTGTCTGCTGTCATTTGGGCAGCGCTTTCAAAATTCAACCACGATAGGCGACTGTTGAAAGAAGGGGAACTCGTCGAGGTGGAACACGGTAATCACAATTTTTTTTGAGAAGGCTCAGGGTGCCCCTTGGAGGTGTCTGGATGTCCAAGTTCTCCCTCGATGTGCTGCAGAAACGGGTCTTTCCCTTCACCCAAACGAATGATTCCGACGTCATCCTTGGCGCAGCATTTGGAGAGGATGTGGCACTCACCAGGGTCGGAGGCGATATTCTGGTTTCGCACGTCGACCCTATTGTCGGCGCCATTGGGGATATTGGCTGGTTGGCCGTCCATGTGGCGTGCAACGATGTCGCCGCAGCCGGGATACCGCCCCGGTGGCTTCTGCTTCTGGTCCTGGTACCGCGGTTGGAGGACGAGGAACTCCTGGAGCGGATCATGCGCGATGCGAACCGTGCGGCGCAGGAAGTTGGCGCCTCGATCATCGGGGGGCATACCGGGTATTCGGCCGGGCTCTCGCGGTCGCTGGTGGCTGTCACAGCGCTGGGTACGGCTGCGGGCCGAGAGCCGGTGCGCACGGGTGGTGCCAAGGTTGGTGACAGGGTTCTGGTCACCAAGGGCATCGCCCTGGAGGGGACGGCTATTCTGGCCCAGGACTTCCCCGACGTGGCCCAAAGGCTGGGTCTGAGCAGCGAGGAACTGGAGCAAGGCCGGCGTGTGATGGCAGAAGTCAGCGTGTTGCCGGAGGCGCTGGTATTGGCGGACAACGGTGTAACGGCCATGCACGATGTCACCCGTGGAGGGGTTCTGGAAACGCTCCTGGAGATCGCGCATCTTTCGGGCGCCAGTATCGAGCTCGAATTCGCCCGGTTACCCATCCCTTTCATCGTTTCCCGGTTCGCCCAGGCATTTCAATTCGACCCGTTGCGCATGATCTCCTCCGGGACGCTGGCTGTCACCGTCCCTGAAGCGAGGGTCACCCAAGTGAGCAAAGCGTTGAAAGCGTTGGGAACACCGTTTGCCTTCGTGGGTCGCGTCGTAGAGGGGGCCGGGGTGCATGTTCTCAAGGATGGTATGGTGATCCAACATGCAGAGATTCGCTGCGAAGAGGACGAATTGGCCCGGATGTGGGCTGTCTACCCTCGAGACGGTTAACGCCGCCGGAAAAGCAAATTGACAAAAAAACCAGAATACGAGAGCTGGGCAACCGAGGGGGCTGTTCCATGCATAATTTCCCCTTTTATGTGCCAATTGCCCCCTGAATACGACCCATACGTATTCCTTTCTTGCAGATTTTGCACCGCATAACGCGGCCGAGTTGGCGGACCGACTGCGCAGCCGGGACATCCTGATCAAGCCCCTGAACGATCCGGTCCTGGGCCCTGGTTGTATGCGCATCACCACGGCGCTTCCGGAAGAAAACCGGCGCTTTGTCGACACGCTGCGGGAGATGCTTTACGATGTCTAAAACAGCACCTTTCGAAGCTCACCATCAGCGCTACGAGATTTGGTTCGAAAAGCACCAAGCAGCTTACATATCGGAGTTGCTTGCCCTGCGGCCATTTGTGCCTTTTGAAGGTTGCGGGCTCGAGATCGGGGTGGGAAGCGGTCGCTTCGGCAACCCGCTGGGGATACAAGTTGGCCTGGACCCCTCCCCCAAGATGCTGACCTACGCCGCCGCGCGCGGCATCACGGTCGTCGCAGGCACGGCGGAAAACCTGCCCTTCAAAGACCACACATTCGATCATGCCTTGGTGGTGACGACCATCTGCTTTGTCGATTCCGCCGCTGGGATGCTGGCCGAGGCGCACAGGGTGCTCAAGCTTGGCGGGCGGCTGGCAATCGGCTTCATCGACCGGGAAAGCGCCATCGGCCAGGACTACCTGGCGCACCAGGCCGAGAGTGTTTTCTATCGCGAGGCCACCTTTTATTCCGCCGAGGAGGTGAAACAACTGTTGCTGAGAGCCGGTTTCTCGATCGATGCCTGGGCACAGACACTGGCCCACCCTCTGCCGGAAACACGGGAGATCGAGGCCTTGCGACCGGGAAGGGGGCAATGCGCATTTGTGGTTGTTTCTGCAAGCCGCAAAAAATAGACCAGCCACGGCTAATGTAATGTCCGGTTGGTTTCTGGATGAATGACGACTGCAGCAGCCGCAGCCGACAAACCGGCCGGCTGCAACAGGCCAAAGAGAGAATCAGCAAGTGGAAAACACTTTCTGGACGGCACTGATCACCAGCACTATCGCCGCAGTTGTCACGTCTTTGGGAATCTTCAGCATACGTCGCTTTGCCGACTGGGGGCACCGCAATACCGCCTATTTCATGTGCTTCGCCGCAGGGGTGCTGATCGCGGCCTCCTTTCTGCATATGATCCCAAAATCCTTCTCCATGAACCCTCAAGCCCCGATCTGGCTTCTAGTCGGTTTTCTTGGCCTGCACCTCTTCAATCGTTTTATTACGGCCTTCGTCTGCGAGAAGGACCCGGACAGGCGAGAATACGCCATCGGAATCGTGCCCATGTTCGGCATCGGCTTTCATTCCTTCATCGACGGATTCATTTACTCCATTGCCTTCACCGTCAGTATCCTCACCGGCTACCTAGCAACCCTGGGAATGGTTCTGCACGAATTTCCGGAAGGCATCATCACCTACCTGCTCCTGGTCAAAGGGGGGGTCAGCGAACGCAATTCGGTGTTCCTATCCTTTCTGGCGGCTGCTGCAACTACCCCTTTGGGTATGCTCGTTTCCTACCCGCTCATCAGCGCGATAAAACAGGAGACGCTGGGCGCACTGCTCGCGCTTTCCGCAGGCGCGCTGGTCTATGTCGGCGCCACGCACCTTTTGCCCAGAGCCGAGCAGGAGAAAAAGAAATTCAGCCTGGTTGCCTTGGCTGGTGGTGTGCTGGTAGCGGTGATCATCGTGGCTTCGAAGGCCTGAGCATCTTGGTCACCCCTGCACTCCAGCGGCATGATCAGGTTGCTGCTGAAGCGGCGAAACGCCACCCGGGGCTGATAGTAGCGGATGGCGAAACGCTCGTTGTTGCCCCAAGCCCCGGGCACCATATAGGCCGGCCGCGAAGAGGATCAGGTGTTCGGTTTTTTCAATTCACCCAAAGCCGAATCGGTGAAGGTGGTTTCGCAGACGGTTTCAATCCAGCTTTCGATCTGATCCCTGTATTCCTCCGGACTGGTTTCCATCCCGCAGTCCCTGCAGGCGACCTTGGCGTTGGCTCAACGGCCGTGCAATTCGGCGTGACCCCCGCAAAATATGCATTTCAGATTCGGCATGGATCTCCCCTTCGGAATATTTGATATCAGAACGTCCGTGTGACAGCCATCACCGCGCGTTCGGCGGCGTCCAGAGCGCCTTCAAGATAACCGCCGTTCCGGTCGGCAGTCTCCGTTCCCGCAAAATGAACGATTCCTTTCCACATGGCGGTTCTCCCATCCGGGGGGTGATATAAGGGGTGCTCGTACATCGGCGGTTGGTCGTATTGGGTGGCGGTGAAGGGTTCGCGAGCCCAATCCTGATAAAACACCGCCGCGGGTCGGGCTGCAGGCTTACCGTAGAGAACTGTCAGTTGATCGAGAATCGCATCGATAAGGTGTTTTTCACGATCTCGGTGCACAGCGGGGATGCCGACAAAACCATTCAGTCCGTAAGGAGGCTGGTTGTCGTTGGAGCCGTCATGAATCTCGGAAAGCGGGCCTCGTTCGCTAAATGCCTGGCCGGAAAGACCGTTCCGACGCCAGAAGGGCTCATCGTAGAGAGCACAGAATTTCGCTTGACCGGCCATCCAGGTGCCCATTTTCATCATCGCCTGGGTTAAATCATGTGACAGGTCGGGTTCAAAGAGGATCGTGGCCGCTGCAAGCCGCGGAGGAAGGGCGAGGATGACCCTGTCGGCCAAAAACTGTATCCAGGCCTCTTTCTCCAATTCGCCCACACTCACCAGCACCTGTTCGCCGGTCTTTTCGATCCTGCAGACGGGGTGACCAAGCCTGAGTTTGTCTTCAGGTACAAACTTGCGTAGCCTGGCGATTAATGCGCCCATGCCGCCATGAAGCCGCCAAGAGGTCGGCTGCATAGGGTAGCCCCGCACGCTATGCACGGCGCCGTTTGCACTTTGAAAAAGGGCCAGGCCATCTTCGTATTGGCGATATCCCCGAAGGCCCAGGGCTTTAATGAGACGCGTTGTTCTCGGGTTGATGTCGGGCCAGTACCAGGAGGGGCCTAAATCTGAATAAAAATCCTGATATTCAGGGCTTAAAATTCTGCCGCCCACACGATCGCGAGCCTCGAGAACCACGAAAGGTTTTTTTTCTTTTGTCAGCAGGCAGGCGGCATGCAGGCCGCTGAGTCCGGCTCCGATGATGATGGTATCCACCTTTTCCCTGGGTGCTGGGGTCACTGGAATTTCCTCTATCGCGATCATTTTGGGTTTTTTTAAAGAGCCTTGGGGTTATTTTTTTGTACCAAGGCCTCATTGGCAGTCACAATTCCTTATGGGGCTCAGTATCTTCTGGGGGGTGCGGTTCAGACCAATGCCGAGCACGGTACAATTCGGTTTGCCTTGATCAGACCGACGGATCTTGCTGTTTTGTGAGGTGATGGTCAGCTGAGACTAATCCCTTGAAAGGTAAAATGTCAAGCAATACCAACTCATTGACATCAAAAGGAATCGATGCGAATAATATTCTCGACACCCCCCCTTTCACACGCTGACCATCCGGAACCCCAACCTTCATGGCCCTGACGAAAAACGACATTTTGAAACGCCTTCAGGCAGAACTCGGACTTCCCAAGAGCAAATCCCTGGAAAACAATGTTCTCTTTTTCTCGCACTGAACAGTGACGTGGCTTTCGCTGACCTCGATCCCGATGCCTCGACCGGCGCGGAAGGAGCTGCGGCCCAGCGCGTCTTCCTGTCCTATTCCCGCAAGAACGAGGAGAAGATCGTCGCGCTTCAGGCGGCACTCGAGACCACCGGCGGTTTCGACGTGCTGCGCGACAAGGAGGATATCTTCCCGGCCGAGGATTAGCGGACTCGCCTCGAGAGCCTGATCCTCGCCGCGGACGCCTTTGTCCTGTGCATGAGCCCACAATCGCTTGGCTCCCAGGTGGTCGCCTGGGAACTGTCGGTCGCCGAGCGCCTGTCCAAACGCATCATTCCGGTTGTCCTTGAGGAGTTCGACACCGAACCCCCGCCCACCGTCGCACGGCTCAACTACATCGAGATGATGGCGGCGGAGGCATGGAGCGGTGCGGTCGAAAAGCTTAGCGCGGCCATCACCGCGGAACTTGGCTGGGTTCGCGAACACACCCGGATCGGTGAGCTTGCCCAGCGTTGGGAGAGCGACAAGCGACCGCGCGACGAGCTTTTGCGCGGCAAGGCGCTGGAACAGGCCGAGGAGTGGCTCGCCGCCCAGCCGCGCGAAGCCCCGCCACCCTCGGAACTGCACCACGGCTTCATTGCGGCGAGCCGCCGCGCTGCCATCACGCCATCCCCATGCCATTTAACAGGGATAACACATTGTATCCCAGAACCTTCTGATTGTAGCCGCCTTCGAGCACCGCAAAACAGCCTCCGCCCCGCCGCATGGCCGCTTCAGCCGTCATCCGGCCGATCTGCTCGTAATCTTCCGTTGCCAAAAGTTTTCCCCAGTCCTCAAGATGATGGTCGAAGCCGGCTGAGATGCCGATAATGTCGAAGGGCGTCTCGGCAAGGCGCCTTTCCACAGCCCGCAGGTATTCCCTGCGGGCTGTGGCCGAAGGGTTTTCAATTGTCACCCAGCTTTTCTTTTCAAGGATATTCACCGTGCCGTCACCGAAGTGGAGATCGATATCCAGAACAAGGGCATTGCCGATTTTGTTCTGATCCCGCAAGTGCCGGAGCGCGATGGCCATGTTGTTAAAATGGCAAAACCCCCAGGCCGAATCCGCCGAGGCGTGGTGGCCCGGTGGGCGCACCAGAGCCATACAGGGTTCGGTCATACCGATTTCGGCCGCCTGAATCGTTGCCCCGGCCGCCAGAGAGGCAATCTCGTAAAGACCTTCCCGGCGGACATCCTTGATGTGGGTCTCGGTGTGGATGGCGGCTATTTGCGCCTCGGAAGCCGCTTCAGCCGGGACGAATTCCACATTTCCTTCGATCACCCGAACAATGGATTCCATTCGGCCCGCCTCGGCGGCCGGGTCGCTGTCGTAGATCTGATAAAATGCATTGTCAAACACAACTTTTATCACCATGACCTCCTTTTGTTCTAATCGGGGCGCTGGCGGCGGTGGTCCGACCCGGATGTGATTTTATCACCTTCGAAGCCATCGACGATTTTATACACTTTCGTGTAGCCTGCCTCTGCCAGCATCTCGACGCTCTTGGCGCTTCTGCCGCCAGAACGGCGCATCACATAGATGGTATCCGATGGTTTCAGCTTTGCTGTGACCGCCTCCATGAAGTCGGAATTGTCGCGCATCACCGGGCCCTTGTCATCGGCGCTGTATTGATGAACCAGTAAAAAGTCAAAAACGAGACAGTTTCGTAAAAAGGTCAAGTTCAAGGCGCGCAAATCTCGGGGAGTGAGGCGTACTTATGTACGCCGCAGCGACTTCGAGATGCAGCGCAACGCGGAAATTGGCCTTTTTACGGAACTGTCTGTATCCATAGGTCATGAACTGCTTTGGGATATCCAGGGCCATGGGTGCGTGGCCCACGAACACATATTCCTCCGGGGTTCGGCAATCGAGAATGCGGATTTGAGGATCGAGGCGCCATTTTTAAAATGCCTCGGCGGACGTTGTATAAAGCCCGAGCGTCGTCTGCTTGCTTTTGGGAATTTCGGACGCGTCGAGAGCGGGCGCGGGGGCACCGGTGATGGTCCTAAATGCAATGGGGCTCTGTGTTGTCGCACACCCGATGAAAACGAGGGCGACGCTCAACAGACAAGTCAATGGCAGGCAGGTTTTTTCATGTCATCCTCCTCTGGTTGGGTGTTGGGCAGATTACATCCCAACACAGCCGGACCCTGTCAAGCCGAAAACTATGGGTTTCAGGGAAGAGACACGGCGCTTTCGGGGGCCCCGTCCAGCGTTCCCATTGATAGGCGTCTGCGGGGCGAACGGGATCGGTGAGGCAATCGCCCGCCCACGGCGTCCAGGAGTCGCCGCAGCCGTGGTGACCGGTTGCGGGAGGCGCGCGGGAGCACGGACCGCGACATCGAAGCGGTCATTCTGGCAACCCGCCTGGCCCCCGACGGATTTCTTGTTCTTTAAGTTGCAGGGCAAACTGCTCTTTCAAAAAATCCAGCAGACCGGCAGACGGGCCGTTTATACGGGGCCCGGATGACACCATCGTCAATGGACTGGCAGAGCCACCTGGGCGCGAACCCCTGGGCGTTCCCGCACGGGATTCACCGTGACAGCGCCGCCGGAGAAAATTCCCTTGGCTGAACGTCGCGCTACGGCAGCGTCTTGGCCAGGGCGTTGGAGGCTATAACTTTGAACGGTCATTAATTTCGATTCCCTCCAACTCCCTCTCCCGCTGGGAGCGGGTTGGGGTGAGGGCCGCTGAAGGTCTCAGCTGAGGGGCGCAAGTAAACCCGGCCGCAGGAAACTGGGGGAGGAAATACTATGCGGGCGCTGCGCGTCATCACTCCGGTGTCAACGGGCTGCTGCACGCGCATGCGAGGGGCCTTTCTGGAAACGGTGAAACGGTGGGAAGGGTGGATTAAGGCCGACGGCGCCTAACGAATTCTTCGCGGATGGTGTCAGACACCTCGAAGAGACAATGCCCCCCCGTTGAATCAGCCGGGCAGCGTTTGCCCGGCTGCCCGCAAATACTTGGCGTAGACCTCCTGGGCGTCTGTTTTGAGGCGCTTGACCCGTTCGGATTGCTCCGAATCGGCCCACCCGGGGGTTTTGAGGGCATAGATTGCGTTGGTCAATTCGTCGATAATTTTCTCCACGGACCGGCACCACTCGGTGGTGCCAACCGAAGAGACCGAGATCGACTCTTCGAAGCTTTTTTTCATCTGAGCCAGGGCGTGCTCCAGTTTCGAAAGGGACGATAGCCAGGAGGCCATTGCACCTTCTTGAATCGATTTTTTTGCTTCCTCCATGGCGTCTTTCCCCTTTCTTGCAAGAAGATATCACCCCCAGCTTGTCGAATCAAACATAGGCCCGAAGCGGCCTCCGACAAAGACAGAAGCACCTGTGCCTCTCCGATCTTTCGTGCAGAAATGCGGGTGCTTCTATGTTCTCTAAAACGGGTCAAGTCGTCCACTCTTCGGGGCTGCCGATCGGCCATGAACTATCACATCCTGGTCCCGATGCGGTCCATATTCAAGCTGGCAATGAGGGCAGGCTAAGAGCCCATGGCGCTGGTCAGAAACCTCAAAACGGAGAAGTCTGACATGGCCCCACTTTCGATGGAAGAAGTCGGAAAATTCCTGGGTAATGGCGAGGCTGGCCGGGGCACGCAACCGGGTGCGGGGGTGAAAAAGTGACCCCAAAGTGACCCCATAAGCAAAACAGGGGATTCCGCGATAGTCGTAATCAGCGGATTTCACGGTTGGACGTTTCGATTTCCTCAGGCGAGCGTTCGACGCTGCGACGAACATGTTAAAGCAGAAAATAGTTTGAACCACAGCTCCGATTTGGGCTCCGGAAAGCCCCTGTTGTCAAAGGGTTTCGGGCCGCTGCCAGGAATGACCATTCTCCGGAGTCGGGAAGCGCCGGTACAACCCCATTTCCTTTTCGGGGTCGCTTTCGGACCTGCATTTTCTCTGCGGCACCAAAAAATTGCTCGAACTGGTCTTGAGCCGTTTTAGATGCTCAACCCGTTGAAAAATACCGGACGAGGGCGACGGGTTTGAAAAAACCGGAGATCTGGCGCTGAACCGCAACAACTTCGCATCCGGTTTTCGGACGCCGGTTCGGTTCCCAAACCGGGAATCGAATTGAGCCGCCCTGGGGGGACAATCCCCCCTCCGATGCGTCATGCCTCACACTTTTTTGCCACATAGACGCCGTAGCTGTAATAGGCGCTGTATTTTTCATAAAGGGCTATTTCGTGTCTTTCCGCTTCGACGATGGCCTTTGCCTGGTCGCTCCGGCCATGCCGGTCAAGGAACGTGTCAAAACGGCTCTGCATGGGCCGATAGTAATTCTCAAGCCAGCAATGCATCGGCAGGAAAAAGTAAGCCTCGGGGCTGTAGCCATGGCGCTCAAGGATTCCGATCTTTGTCGAGGCGACATCAACCTCCGGGTACTCGCTCTCCCAATGGGACTGGAGCTCCGGCGGTCTCGTTGCGCAGAGCCACGTAATTTCGGAAACGATGAGCTTTCCCCCGGGCTTCAGGAATCGGCTCCAGGCTGATACCCCGGCCTCAAAGCCCATGTTATAGATGGCCCCCTCGGACCAGATCACGTCGAATTCCCCCACCGTAAACGGTAGGGCATCCATGGAGCAGTTCAACGTGGTGATTCTGTCTGCCACCCCATGGTTTTTCGCTCTGGATTGGAGCTCGTCGAGAAACTCCGTCAGGAAGTCCACGGCGGTGATTTCGGCACCCAGCTCTTTGGCGAGAAGGATGGTCGAAGCGCCCGTGCCGCAGCCAATATCCGCGATTTTCAAAGGGCGCGACCGGTCGAGTCCGGCCAGCTCCAGCGCCCGTTTTGTTTCAGCTTCCCCGCCTGGTCCTTGCCGTGTGGCATGCCGGTGGAGGTCTATGAGTAGCTGGAAATCGTTCATACAAGGTTTCTCACTTGATCAATCCTTCAGCCAACCCCAAAGCATCCACCGGCCAAGAAGGACTCTGGTCTTGGGCGGTGAGCGCCGGGATGTCCGGCCTTGGAACGGCAGTTCAGGACCCGGTCGTCCCGAAACCAAGGGCTCCTACCGGGACATCGACCTGCTGCCGGTGGTCGAGGAGGCCCTCCGGAAAACCGCCTGGACACCTGGGCTGAAGCGGGCGGGCCTGAAGTACCAGTCGATCTACCACACCCGGTGCACCTTCACAACCCTGATGCTCTCGGCCGGGGAAAACATAGGGTGGGTGCAGCAGATGATGGAGCATGCCTCGCTAAAGATGATCCAGGAGCGCTACTACCGCTTCATTCCAAATCTGACCCACACCGACAATTCATTCAGCCAATTCACCCCAAATTCAGCGCCCATTTCTTAACTTTTTCACGGCATGCTGGGGCTGGGCCGAACTCAGCCCCGCTGCCCTCCAGTCCTTGACGTGCTACGACCAGAACCGGCGACTAGCTTTGTGACTTTTCTTGACCGTGTCTTTCCAATAAAAACGCACTTTTCCCATTGCGAGACAGGATGTTGGATAATGGCGCCCGTCAACGTATCAATGAAGGCTGGAGATAAGAGACACCGGCAGCGACAACCTCGGCGGCACCATCAGCACCCTCGCCAAGGAGCCCCACGCGACAGTGATCACCGCTCGCCCTCTCGGTGATGAAAAAGCGCGTAATGAACTTAGGGCCTCGGCAAGAAATAATGCCACATCTGGCTTGTCTTTTGCCCCGTCACCGGCGAATGCGCCTGGGTGACAAACCAAAATCCGGCGCCATATTGTGGAATTATTTACTGCCGCAACCCTTACGGCCAGTCGGTGATCGAGCACGACGAACCTCTAAACTTCTCGGTATGGGCCTGTTTACTGCCACAGCTTTTTAAGATGTTTACGCGGATCCTCAGAAACATACCGGAATTGCAATAAAAAAACTTGACAAGTAGTCTAAGGTACAATTAATTAATATGCTACATACGGTGGGCAGGTTTTCCATGACATCAGGTTGCACCGATGAAAATTGAACCACCTTTCAGCCAATTAGATCACCACTTTTCCAGTCCCTTCAGTTACTGTTTCACCCACCGTAGTCATTAGGCGTCCGCAAAGTTCACCTAAACAGCCAATAGTCGAATCGTGGAATATATTAACTACGATATTCGCATTGGAGGGGGGCCGGCATACACAGTGTATGCCGAATCACAACAGGTTGGCGAAGCTGAAGCCATTCTGACGCTTGATCCGAATGATGCGCACATTCGCGATGCTCTCCAAAAGCTTGCCGAAAGACGCACCGATAATACTCATTTGTGCGAATTCGGTCATCTGCTTTTTCAAAAGCTGTTCGCAGGTGAGGTCGGTGTCCGGTTTGAACAGGCTACCGGTTTTACCTTGGCAAACAAAGAGCAAGGTGTTCGAATCAGGCTGCGTATCGGTCCTCCTGAATTAACCCCCCTGCCCTGGGAACTGCTCTTCAATCCAGCCCGTGCGTTCCTGGGGGCCGATCAACACTCGCCCATCGTCCGGTGGCTGTATGTTCCCAAACCGATTCAAAATTTACAGGTGCCGCTTCCCTTGCAGATGCTGGTGGCCGCCCCTGACATCGTTGCACCGTTTCATCCCCTTGAGACAGCCCAGGAAATTGAGGCCGTAACGAATGCCATTGCGGTTATGGGCAAAGAGGTCAAACTGACCGTTCTCAGAGGAGATGTGACTCTCGATAACATCGGGCACGCGCTGATTGATCGTCCCTGCCACGTGTTTCATTTTATCGGCCACGCCGAATTCAAAGACGATTGCGGCCGGCTGCTGCTCAACAGTGACAGCGGCGGCATGGAGTGGATTGATGAACGTCGATTTGCAGGTCTGCTGCAGAACCATGCGGATTTAAAACTGGTTTTGCTCAACGCCTGCCAGGGTGCCACCGTTTCGGGAACCCAGTCCTTTGTCGGTATTGCACCCAAGCTCGTTCAGGCGGGAATCCCGGCGGTAATCGCCATGCAGTATCCGATTTATGATGCCGCAGCGGTAATTTTCACACGCGAATTCTATTATGCGCTCTTTAAAGGCCCAAATGCAGGTCGGGTGGACTGGGCTATGACCCATGCAAGGAACACATTGATACGCGAATTTCCCGATCAACGGGAGTTCGCCACACCGGTCCTGTTTTTCCGCGCTCCGGAAGGGGTTCTTTTTTATAAGGTTTCCGGCAGACGCTGGCGCGATACCGCCTATTCGAAAAGAGCCATTGATACCGAAAATGCCATTGTAGCAACGCATCGCTTTAATCAGTCCCTGGCGGACAACCGGGAAGCATCAAAATACAAAGACCTTCCGAAATATCTCGAACGAGACAGGCGCGACTATGACTGGTTAAAAAAACGAATTGCCTTTCGAAATCGCCTGTTCGCTGCCGCCACAGCGGTGTTTGTGATTGTTTTTGCTTTCTTCTGGGTGGGCCTGCTGGACCTTCTCCGATTTGATTCGCTGCTGGAGGGGCTTACGCTGGCAGCGGGTAATACGCTGAAAGAAAAACCCATGGCAGACAACCTGGCAATTGTCGCCGTCAACAGCCCGGTTCATCCCGCCATGAGGCGACAATATGCCCGGCTTGTGGAACGTTTGACGGTTGCCGGCGCTCGTGTTGTGGTCTTCGATATGACGTTCCAACCATACGGACCTGCCGCTGACTTAACGAACGAAATCGCGCTGTGTACCGATGCGTTCGGCGAGGCCATAAAATCCGCCCGCCGCCGTGGAACCGAGGTGGTCCTTGGATTCAAGTCGCTGACCGACGGTGTCCCAGTGATAGAAGATACGCTGCGCGCTGCACTGGGCCCCCACGGCTTGGGTTCGGTGTGTCTGAGCGGCAAGCTCGGTTATTACGGCGTCAACCCGATCGTCATCGCAAAGCCCGGCGCGGAAAAAAGGTCTATCGGGGATACGTACCCCTCCCTGGCGCTGGCGGCCTTTTTCGCTTTTAAAGGGGCGGAAACATACGCGGTCGACTGGCAACTGAAGAAAATCGATTTATTCCCTTTCGGCATCGGATCCGTTCTCTTTTCGGAAAAGCGCAACGCCGCCGGGGGAAGATGTCCGGTCAATCAATCCGGTGATACGGATGCGGACCTGTTTATCGACCTGAGCCCGGCTGACTGGATTCGCGATGCCCGTCGAATGTTCTCCTTTGAGCGAATCGTTTCGGAAGAAGATGGTGCGTTTGAATCGGAATCCTTCAGGGGCAAGGTGGTCTTTGTAGGCGTTCGCACCGAAGGAAACGAGCGACTCGGTGTCTTCGATTTCAAGAACGGCAGCCGGTACGGTATAGAGCTGCATGCCGACAGCTTTCGAACTATTCAGAACAGCGCGGCAGGCGTTCCCGTTGTAAGGCCTTTACCGGCAGCTTATCAGGCATTGATGATGGTCGGACTGATTTTGGTGGCTGTTTTTCTCAGGTTTTGGATTAAACCGCCGTTGATCCGTTGGCGAATTTTGGCTATGGCCGGCCTTCCGCCACTTTACACAGCCGCTGTCTTCTATCTGTGCATCACCCGGTGCATGTCGATCGACTGGCTCTACCACTTGGGAGGCTTTTTCTTTGCTTACTGGATTGCCGGGAGGGTGGAAAAAAAATGGTTTTCTCACGCATTTGCAAGTTAGACAAATTGCAGAACCGTCCATTCCGTCACATTCTGCAAATTGCAGCGATGCTTGCCGTCATTGTCTCCGGCCTGATGCTGCATGGGTGTGCGCCGGCTAATTTGAGCAATGTGCTGATCGGAGACCGCGTCGCAAACCCGGGCGAATACTATCAGGTGCAAGTTTTCCAAAAAGAAAAGCCTGTTCAGACGTTACTGGGGATGGACCTCAAGCTCGACAGCGTTATCGAAACCGACGACCAATCCTGGGCGGTCATCACATTCACCAACGGCCCCAGGGTGATTATGAAACCGGGCACCAGGGGCCGAATTTCCTCCTTTCAGATCGACTTCGGCGAAATTTTAGTGGTTATCGAAAAATTGAAAGGCATTTTCGAAGTAAAAACCGAAGACGTCGTGGCAGGGCCTGAATCAACGATTTTCGCTGTCTCCAAAGCCCCTGGCGGTCCAAGCGTGGTCAGCGTCATCCGCGGGGCCGTCAAACTGACCTCCCCAGCCGGCGTCTGGACGGCCGTGACAATCAAACGGAACCAGCGTGCCAGCATCGCATACGGCAAGCCGCCGAAATCCGGCATTCTCCCACACGAGGCGTTTAATGACATCATCAGCTGGGCAAACCGGGTAGAGCTTGCCATCAGTCCGGCGGAGGCCAATGTGATCGTACCCAACGTTGGCTCCCTACCCCAGGAAGCTGCCCGAAGGCTCCTCGAGGGCGCCGGTTTACGCATCGGAAAGGTCACTCCCAAAGTGACGGCCAGTCGCCCGCCGCTGGGCACCGTCGTCGAACAACAGCCGGCTCCCGGCACCTATGTCCGTAAAGGAACCGCCGTTCATATCGGCGTGGAGGTGGAGCCGGTCAGAATGCCCCGGCTGATCAATGAACACTTCGAAAAAGCAAAAGATCTGATTTCCCGAATCGGCCTGAAGCTGGGTACGGTGGATCGGCGCATCACCGGCAATGCTCCGGCCGAAACGGTTATTGAGCAACACCCCGGCAGTGACGCGGATGTTCCCAAGGGCAGCACCGTTAATCTGGTGGTGGAAGAAGAGTCGGTGCTGGTTCCCAACCTGCAGGGCCTCAACAGGACCACGGCCCAATCTAAGTTGGCGAACGCCAGGCTGCTCGTGGACCGATGGGATGAGGAGATAACCGGGTCCCAGCCGCCCCATACGGTTCTGCGGCAATACCCCAGCCCAAACGAGAGGGTCCGACCCGGAACCGGGGTGACCATAGTGGTGGAGGCGATATCCGTGGTGGTGCCAAATTTGATCGGTAATCATCGCAATAATGCGGCCGTGATCCTGGGTCAAAACCAACTCAGCCAGGGAGGCGTTTTCGAACAGATCACCGGCAACCATCCGGCCGGTGTTATTTTTCATCAAGATCCCCCGGCAGGACAACGGGTCAGACCCGGAACCCAGGTCAATTTGCACGTTGAGGCGGTATCCATTCTGGTCCCCAATGTCGTGGGGTTGGTGATAAATGCGGCCAACAATACCCTTCTCAGTAATAGCCTTAGGGTAGGTCGCGTGACCGAAGAGTTGCTCGACAACGTGAATGACGGCACCGTTTTGCGTCAAGCGCCGCCGCCCGGGCAACGGGTAGCCCCCCAGACCGCCATTGAGATTGTGATAGCCGTAAGGGGAAGTCGCATCCCCAACCTCAACGGCCAGACTCAACAAAGCGCGCAGACGATATTGTATCAAAACGGCCTCAGCATGGGCGGCGTCTCACAACAAGAATCCAGGAATGCCGCCCCGGGGCGAATTATATACCAGAACCCGCAACCGGGTGCCCTCGTTCGCAGAGGGACCCGGGTTGACATTGTCCTGGCTACGCCCCCTACGTGCATTGTTCCGGAGGTCAGGGGCAGAAATGTCGTTGACGCATACAATATCATCAGGGGTGCCGGATTCGTTCCGATAAACCAGAATCCTAATGTTACCGGGTATAATACGAAAGTGCTGGATCAGTTTCCTGTCGGCAACGCCAGAGCTCTGTGCGGGAGTCAGGTCAGATTTACCGCCCTGCCCATCGTCCAGTAAAATAGCTTCAAGACGACCTATTACAGAAGGGTTGAAAGAACCTGTCATGGAGAGCATTCATGCTGTTTACTGCGGAAGTGTGGGTTTTGCCTTTGCCAATCGGATTTGCCGGACATTATCCGAGCATTTCAAAGAATATCGCTTTCAAGTTGCATCGGCACTCGATGTGGATGATCGTGCGGTCATTGCGGAAATGATTCAGAACGATCTCACCGCAGGTAGTATATTTTTAGTAGTGTTTGAACGAAGCAAGACGGCGACACCGATTGACACTATTGGAAGTGACCTGTCTGAAGATCCGTTGCGAGATTTCATCATATCCGCCTTAAAGCGGAATATCCGCCTGGTTCCGGTATTAGTGGGCCATGCCGTTATGCCCGGTATCAACGAGCTTCCAGAGGAACTGAAACAGTTGGCCCGTATCCAGCCGATATGCCTTCACAGTGATCGATGGGATCGGGATATGGCCGACCTCATCCGGCGGCTCGAGCAGTTGATTGCCACACAATCGAAAGACACTCTAGCAAAGCCGACGCCACCGCCTCCATCCAAAGCCCCCCCCGGTGGCCTAAACCGTCTCAAAGACGTCTTCACAAGATGGTTTCTGCACCTTCGAGGCAACCCCCCGCCTCCCGCCGAAGAGACCGAACCTCCTCCTCTATTTGAGCGGGGCGGGCCTGAACTGGATAATGAAGCAGCCGAACCCCAGGATGTCTACCTTGGGGCTTCGGCGCCGGCGGCATTACGGCCTGGAGAGGAGTTTACGGCCCGTTTCGTCGCTTACATGGAACACGAAAAAGCAACTGTGGAAGAAATGCTCCATCGGTTAAGTCCCCGGTCGACATCGGCATTGGGTATTAAACGCTGCCGTTGGCAACCAGGTACAAGCGTTACGGTTTCCCTGACCGGCCGGTGGCTTGAGGTCGAAGAGGCTCAGCAGACATTCATCTGGGAAGCAGCATACGTATTGCTCGATTTTGACGTCATGCTTGCCTCCGATGCACCCTTGGGGGTCACGGTACTAAAATTCGACGTGGCCATCGAAGGCATTCGTGTGGCCAAACTCCGCATCGATCTAAAGGTTGCGGATACCCGGGAAGCGAGAGAGTCCAAGACGGTGATAAGCGAAGCGGCCCGAACCGCCTTTGCATCCTATTGTTCCCAGGATCGCCAACAGGTACTGGACCGTCTGGCATCGGTAAGAATCAACGCGGGACTCGATGTATTCCTGGACTGTTTATCGTTACGCCCCGGTGAGCGCTGGAAGTTAAAAATCGCCGAAGAGATACGCTCGCGCGACCAATTTCTTCTGTTTTGGTCAAAGGCCGCTGCTAACTCTAAATGGGTCACTTGGGAATGGCGGACCGCTTTAAATGAAAAAGGCATAGATGATATGCAAATTCATCCTCTGGAAAACAACGTCGCCCCACCGGCAGAGCTATCGGATCTGCATTTTAACGATGTATTCGTTGCCATCCGCTGTGCCGATTGCTAAGTTCGGCTTCTTGACCACCATCGAAATGACCACGGCGGTGCTTGTCTATACCCCCGCGGCCTATCTGGCCGACCGTGGCACCAAGAAACCGTTTGTGTTGATCACCTCCTGACCCCTTGCCCTATTCACTCAGTCCAGCCTTTGCATCGATCAGCCTCCCCAACCGGGCCAAATCGGGACGTTCGGCCAGCATTTTCCTGGCCTCAATCAGGCCAAAGGCGGCGGGGGCGGCGGCAATTCTCCACGTTCCAAAGCCTCCCGGGCCGCCTTGACCGGTATCCCGGCCTCGCAAGGTACGTTTACTTGGCAAAGGCCACACCCATAGCCTTCGAACTTATAGGTTTTTTTGACGTGCTTCCGGGCGCAGGCCAAGTGCTGCCGGCACTTCTCCTTGTCGTGACCCGCCTTGGTAATCGCCCCGACCGGGCAGCGGTCGATGCATTTGCCGCAAGTGCCATTGGCGAAATACAGGCAATAGGCCCGGTGGTCGATATAAGGCCGCGGCGTCGGCTGAAGTGATATCTTGGCCACAACCGATCCGACGCGCATGGCCTTGCCTTTTGCCGTTATGAGCCCGTCGCACAGACCGAAGGTGCCCAATCCGGCAGCATGAGCGGCATGACGTTCAGACCACGAAGAGGCATAGGAAAACCGTTCCGATTTGACGATGGTCCAGTTGGGAGCCAGCATCGGGGCGATGGCGGGATGGCCGACCTGTTCAAGACTCTTGACCACGTGCCGACGCAGGGCCGTATTGAACTCCTCGCCGAAGGCCCTTATCCGGGCCCACGCTTCGGATGGATACTTCCTGGCCCTGCGATTGGCCTTGCGGACCAACTCCCGCTGGGGCAGCACCCACGAGATGACGGTCAGTTCTTCAGCTGTTGCCGATTCCATGGAGCGGTGCTGGTTGAAGACCTCCCAAGGGGTCCAGTGGAAGGCCCCGACATACTCTTTGTATTGCTGCCAAATCTGGTCTGAACCGGAGGCAAAGCCCACCAAGGCGAAATCCCAGGCCTGCTCCCCAGTGCCATCCTGCATTGAATTTTGGGGCGAAGTGGCGATGAAGTCCCCTATCAAACTTTCAACCCAGTTTGTGGAAACGTTGGAATCTTCTTCCAAGAGTTCCCCCCTTCTATTTTTGTTGCTCCCTATGGGTAATACCCGAGCAACGCCTTTTTCAGGGCAGTCTCATATTATTCAGAGTTGGCTGCCGACGGATCTTGGCTTTTTTTATTAGGTGATGGTCGGTGGCGCATGAATCGGGGTAGTCAGCTGAGGCTAATCCCTTGCCGGGCAAATTGTCAAGCAATACCGATCGCTTGACATCAGAAGGAATCGATGCGATCTGTTCTCGCGCTCCACCACATCTTTCAATCTCTGACGATCCGGATACTCCACCCTCATGGCCCTGACGAAAAACAACATCGTGGAACGGCTTCAAGCTGACCTTGGCCTTCCCAAGTGGAAATCCATCGATATCACCGAATGCCTGCTTGAGCAGATCAAAGCTTCCCTGGAATCCGGTGAAGATGTCCTGGTTACCGGCTTCGGTAAATTCTGCCTGAAGGACAAGAAACAGCGAAGGGGACGAAACCCGGCGACTGGTGAAGACTTGACCCTGTCCCCACGACGCGTTGTGACGTTCAAGTGTTCCGCGAAATTACGGAGAAAATTGAACGGCGGGTAGGCGTGATTTTTTCATCTTTGCTGTGGACCAAGTACGTGCTGGAAAACTTCGGGACTGCGGCGAAGGCGGTATCCGCCCGGCGCAAGGAGCCGTTCACCTGGTGCCAACGATGACGCCAGACAACACTTGAAGGCTTGCGCATCAATCA
>Ga0272444_10001544_pt1 | contig 22070 bp, 20 predicted proteins | sample SSMForm13_FD_201033 | JGI IMG/M metagenome (GOLD analysis project Ga0272444, IMG submission 201033) | Marine sediment archaeal communities from Little Sippewissett salt marsh, Falmouth, MA, United States - SSM-Form-13 | ecosystem: Environmental > Aquatic > Marine > Wetlands > Sediment ...
CGGTGCCGACCGCGACCCCGATGAGTGCCAGGAATTCGTCGAGAAGACCGGCGTCGACGCCCTGGCCCTGGCCATCGGAACCAGCCACGGGGCCTACAAGTTCAAGGAAGAGCCCAAGCTCGCCATGGACCTCATCGACGAGTGCCACGGGCGCGTGCCCGGCACGTGCCTGGTGATGCACGGGTCGTCGAGCGTGCCGGCCGAACTCGTGGCCGAGGTGAACAAGTACGGCGGCAAACTCCAGAAGACCATGGGTGTGCCGGTCGCCGCCATCCAGGAGGCCATCCAGCGCGGCATCAACAAGATCAACGTCGACACCGACGGCCGGCTGGTCGTCACCGCGGCCATCCGCAAGGTCTTCATCGAGAAGCCCAAGGAGTTTGATCCGCGCAAATACCTGGGCCCGGCCCGCGAGGCCCTGGCCGAACTCATTGGCGGCCGCATGAAAGCCTTCGGCACCGCCGGCCACGCCGGCGACTACACGCCGATGACGCTCGACGACATGAAGGCCTTCTACGCGGGCGGGAAATAGCCCCGCCGCGGCCATGCCGCACATGACAACGCCACGGGGGCACGGCCGACGCGCCGTGCCCCCGCTCGTTTCCGACGCCCTCGGTGGCGCAATGGTCCCATGGTCCCTGTTGGCATCGGAACCATTGCCGAGAGGCGCACGTGCCACGGTCCACCGGCCACGCGGCCCTTGCCTCGGGGGGGGCGGCGGCGTAGAGTGTTCCTTGGCGACCCCGGAGGAAGCGACCATGGAACCACAGGGCCCGGCGCAATCCGAGCCGCACACGCAAGACAGTCCCCCGCAGCAAGACGATTCCCCGGCGGAGGCCGCGCCCGGCGCGCCGCTCCTGGCCGAGCCTGCGGCTGCGCGCGTGCGGCGCTATGGCCGCATGATGATCGGCCTGGGCGTCAGCACCGGCGCGATGCTGGTCCTCGCGTTCGTCTACGTGGCGTCGGCCATCAAGGGCGGCGAACGCAACGACTGGCTCATCGGCATCGTGGCGGCCCTGTTCGGCGTCGCCCAAGGCGTGATGGCCACCATCCGCTATCGTCAGCTCAGCCGATACCTTCGCTGCGGCAGCGGGTCGAAGTTCGAGGACCTCGTCAAGGCCGCCGAGGGCAACCGCCCGCCGCCCGAGGCCTGAGACCGGCACTGCCGACCCGTCCCCTCCCCCGCGTGCGTCCGCGTTGACGCTTCTCCGCCGCGCTGATATCATGCCCTTCTGGGGCCAGCCATCCAGGTCGGACGTCGCGGAGGAGCGTGCGGATGATCGTCGATTGCCACGTGCACATCTGGCAGCAGCCGGGCGACGTCGGCCTGACGATGACCGACGCCGGCGAGCCCCGACGCAAGCTGGCCGCCGACGTCTCCGACCACATGGAGGCCACGCAGTCGGCCGACGTGGCGCTGGCGTGGGGTTTCGCGTCGCGGCGGCTGGGGGCCGAGGTGGACGTGGCGTTCCTCGGTCAGCACATGGGCCTGCGCACCGGGCGTATCGTGGGCATCGTGGGCATCGACCCGGCCGACCCGGCATGGCGCGATAAGCTTGCCGAGGCCGTCGACGAGTGGGGATTCCGCGGGGTTACCCTCTGCCCGGCGGCCCAAGATCTGCACCCGACCGACAATCGGGCCCTGGCCCTTTACGAGGTCTGCTCCGAGCGCGGCCTGCCGGTGATGTTCGACCTTCCGGCCGAGTGGCGGCCTGGCGCGACGCTGGCCTTCGCGCGGCCGGAGCTGCTGGACGGCGTGGCTCGCGAGTTTCCCGACCTGAAGATTGTGGTCAGCGGCTTCGGCGCGCCGTACGTCGATGAGACACTCGTGCTGCTGGAGAAGTTCCCGTGGGTGTATACCGACACCGCTCACGTGGCGTCTCGTCCGCACGCGCTGGCCCGGGCGGTGGCCCGGGCCCACGAGGCGGGGGTTATCGACAAGGTGTTCTTCGGCTCGGGGTTTCCGCTGGCGTGGCCCCGGAGGGTGCTGGCCCAGTTGTTCGATCAGTGTTCCGCCCAGCGCGTGCCCAGGGAACTGCTCGTTCCGCGCGACGCGATCCAGGCCCTGGTCCATGGCGACGCCCTTGCGGCCCTGGGCATCCCGCGCCCCGAGGGATTCGTCGAGCGACGGATCGAGCCCGCAGAGGAAGAGATGGCTGATGACCATTGATGAGCGGCTGGTTCGCGCGCTTCAGGGGGGGCTGCCTCGTGTGCGCCGACCCTTCGATGAACTCGCGCGGCGGCTGGGCATCGGTGCCGACCAGGTGCTCGCGCGGCTGGCCGCGATGAAGGCCGACGGGCGGCTCCGACGGGTCGGGGCCGTGGTCGACCAGCGGCAACTCGGCCTCATGGGCAACATCCTGGTGGCCTGGAACGTTTCCGAGAACCAGCTCGACGAGGCGGCCCGCTGGCTCGCTGGTCGGCCCGAGATCACGCACGTTTACCGTCGTCCCGCCGGACCCGAGTGGCCGTACCGGCTGTACACCATGGTCCACGCGGGGAGCGACGCCGAGTGCTCGGCACGGGTGGACTCCTGGGCTCGGCGTTTCGACCTGGCGAACTACCGGATGCTGCCGACGCAGCGCGAATGGAAGAAGTCGCCGCCGGTCTACTTCGCCGACGAGGCCGGCGAGCCGGAGACATGAGAGCCATGACATCCAACAGGCGGTACTATCCCGTGATGCTGGACCTGGCGGGCCGCACGGTCCTGGTGGCAGGCGGCGGCGAGGTCGCCCTGCGCAAGGTCGAAGGGCTGGTCGGTGCCGGCGCGGGGTGTATTCGCGTCGTCGCGCCGGAGATCTCGGACGAGATCCGGCGAGCCCCCGGCGTCGAGTGCCGGCGGCAGGCCTACGACGCCGCCGCGCTGGACGGGGCCGCGCTGGCGATTGCCGCCACGAGTTCGGCCGAGGTGAACTCGCGTGTGGCGGCCGACTGCCGGTCGCGCGGCATCCTGTGCAACGTGGTGGACGTGCCCGAGGAGTGCGACTTCATTGTGCCGTCGGTGTTGCGGCAGGGCCCGCTGGTCATCGCCGTCTCGACGGGGGGAGCGAGCCCGCGGGCCGCGGCCCGCATTCGCCGCCAGATCGAAGACCATTTCGGCCCGGCGTACGGCCTGTGGCTCGACGCCCTAGGGCGCCTCAGGCAGACCGTTCAGCGACAGGTGACCGACGGCCCGACACGGCGCAAGGTGTTCGCGCGGCTCTCCGAGGGCGACGTGCTCGCCGCGGCGGAGGAAGGCGCTGCCGGGCTGGCAAGGAAAGTCAACCAGATCCTCACCGAGTTCGGCCTGAAGGAGGACGCCCGGTGAGCGCCCCGGAGCTCATTGTCTTCTGGGCTGCGGCCGCCTGCCTGGTCTGGGCGATGGTTGAGGTGGCGTTGCGGCTTCGTCGCGACGCGTCGCTTCGGCGCGGCCGGACGCTGGTCGCCGCCGCGCTGGCCTTCGCCTGTCTGGTCGGCCTGCTCGCCAGCCGCAGCCGGGCCGCGGGCCAAGCGGCCATCGTCACGGTGTTCGACGCGACAGTCCTGCTGTCCGCGGTGTTGGTCCTGTTGTTGCTGGTCCTCAGCCCTTGGCTGCGCGGACCGGCATTGGGCGTGTTCCTGCTGCCGCTGACGGTGACGCTGCTGGTGCTGGCCGCGGCGCTTCCCACGGAGACGATGGCGCTTCGTAGCGAGGTGCCGTACGCGGCCACGGTGGGCCACGTGGCGTTGACCATGGCGGGCATCGCGGCCCTGGCCGTCGGGGGCCTTTGCGGAACCATGTACCTGGCCCAGAGGCTGCGCCTGCGGCGCGGCAGCACCGATCGGCTGTCCGGCCGGTTGCCGAACCTGGAGCGGCTCGAGCGGTGGAACCGCGGTGCGGCCGCCCTGGGGTTCGTCCTGTACTCGCTCGGCCTGGGCCTTGGCCTGGGCATGATGGGCCTGAAGGGCGAGTCACTCGGTCTGACGTTCCTCGACGCCAAGGTCATCTCGTCGCTGGTGGTCTGGGCGATCTTCGTGCTGCTCGTTGTCCTCGGGCTCCGGCCGCGATTCCGCGGGCGGCCCGTGGCCTGGCTGACCATCGTCGCGTTCACGCTGATGGTGCTGGCCGCTGTTGGCGTGGGGTTCCTCTGGCCGACGGGACACATGTTCGGCCAGGCGGTCTCGTCTGCGGGGCACCCGTGAAGATTCTCTGCGCAGGGGTCAATCATCAGTCGGCGCCGCTGGAGGTCCGGGGGCGCCTGGCGTTTGACCGGGTCTCGACGGCCCGGGCATTGTCGATGCTGCGCACGCGCTTTCCCGGCGGGGAGTTTGCCATCCTCTCGACGTGCAACCGCGTGGAGGTCTACTGCGCCGCCGCCGCGGCCGGGCCGCCCGAGGCCGATGAGCTTCTCAGGGCCCTGGCCGAGTTCCACGAGGTACCCGCGGGCGACCTGGGTCAGCACGCCTACCGTCTGGCGACCGAGGACGCGGTGCGGCACCTGATGGCCGTGGCCGCGAGCCTCGACAGCATGGTGATCGGCGAGTCGGAGATCATCGGCCAGGTCAAGGAGGCGTTCGTCTGGGCGGCCGAGGCCGGCGCCACGGGGAAGTATCTCAACCGCCTGTTCCACCGGTCGTTCCACGCGGCGAAGCGGGTGCACGCGGCGACGGAGATCGGCCGGCGTCGGACCAGCGTGGCCTCGGTCGCGGTGGACTTTGCCTCGCGCATCTTCTCGGGACTGGAATCGAAGCGCATCCTGGTCGTCGGAGCCGGCGACGTCGCCGAGCGGGCCGTTGCTCACCTGCGGTCCCTCGGGTGCCGCGGCGTCACCGTGGTGAACCGGACGGCGGAGCACGCGCGCCGCTTGGCAGAGGCCCTCGGCGCGGGCGTCCGGCCGTGGGACGAACTGGACGACGCCCTGGCCGACAGCGACATCCTCATCACCTCCACCGCGAGCGAGCAGCCCATCCTGTCGCGCGCGCGCCTGGCGGCCGCCCACAAGCGGAGGCGCTACGCCAACTGGCTGATCCTCGACCTGGCGGTCCCGCGCGACGTCGATCCCCTTACGGCCGGGCTGGCCAACGTATACCTCTACGACCTCGACTGGCTGGGGCAGGTGGTCAGCGAAAACCTGCGGCTGCGCGAGGGAGAGGTGGACGTGGCCGCCGGGATCGTCGCCGACGAGGTCCGGGCGTACTTGGACTGGTTCGAGGTCCGCGACGTGGGGCCGCTGGTGGATGAACTTGAGACGCGCCTGCACGCCTTGGGCGACGAGGAGGTCGAGCGGCTGCTCAAGCGCCTGCCTCCCGAGACAAGCGAGGCGGCGCGAGAGGAGATTCGCCTGGCGACCCACCGCATTGTCCACAAGCTGCTGCACGAACCCATCGAGGGATTGAAAGACGAGGCCAAGCGGGGCCGCGCGCCGGCCACCGTGCGACTGCTGAGACGGTTGTTCGCCTTGGGCGGCGATGACGACTGACGGCGCGACGTTGCGGTCTGTCTCTTCCGTACCGCCGGGGTGCACCTTAGTCTGATGGCGCCCGAGGTGGCTTGGCGAGGGTGTGTCGCTCTGCCTCGCGGCTGCTGCGCGGCGTTGACAAGGCCTTTCTGGCGACCTATAATCGCCGCTTTTGGGGCCCTCATGCGGAGGAGACGTCCATGCGCTCTGTGCTGAGAAACTCGGCCTGCCTGGCCATGGCCGTGACGGCGTTCGTGGCCGTTGTGCCCCTGGTGTTGGCGGGATGCCAGGCCGCCGCCGGCGGCTCGGCGGCTGTTATGGCCAAGCCTGTTGCTGAGGAGACGACATCGCCCGCGCAGGCAACGAAACCGGATGCACAGGAGTCGTCCGCGGAGACAGAGACGCCGACGGTCGAGTTGCCGGCCGGCGTTGTCGCCAGGGTCAATGGTGAGGACATCACGCGGGATGAACTCGTCGAGATCCTGCTTAAGCATTATGGCCAGCGGGCCTTGGAATCGGTCATCCAGCAGCGAGTGATCCGCCAGGAGGCGGCGAAGCTGAACGTACAGGTCAGCGAAGCCGACCTTGAAGAGGCGCTGACCGAGTTCTACAGTCGCGGCCGTTTTGCCCAGGGGATGCCCCTGGAGGAACGCAAGAAACGCTGGACCGAGATGCTCGCCGGGCGCGGGATCACCCTCGAAGATTTCAAGCGCGACATGCGGGCGGAGATCCTGCTGAAGAAGGTGGTTGCCCGGCGGGTCACCGTGACCGACGAGATGGTCCGGGCGGAGTTCGACCGGCGTCATGGCCGGAAGCTGTTGCTCCGGGAAATCGTCGTGGCCGACGAACGGAAGGCCAAGGAGATTCACGCTGAGCTGGAGGGCGGCGCGGACTTCGCCGATCTGGCCAGGAAGCACTCGACGAATCGCCGCGAGGGCCGCGAAGGTGGAAAGATCCGCGTACCGGTGGCGCGCGGCACGCGGACCAGGGGGTTCGAGGACGCGGCCTGGGCCCTCGAGGCGGGCCAGTTCAGCAAGCCTGTCAAGGTGGGCCGGACCTGGCTCATTCTCAAACTCGACGGGCGCACAGAGCCCGATGGGGTCAAGTTCGAGGATGTCAAGGCGACCCTCCACGACGACATTGCCGAGCGCGAGGAAAGGCGAATGAGGGGACAAGTGCTCGGCGAACTGATGGACAAGGCGGACATCGACCGCCGCCGGCGCCTGACGGAACCGGAGGCCAAGTGAACGAATCGAGGCATGAGTCGGGCGCCATCCCCGAGCCGCCGTTCACCATCGGCGTGTCGAAGCGCCTGCTGCGCCTGCCGCCGTACCTGTTCGGCCAGCTCAACGCGATGAAGCATCGCCTGAGAACCGAGGGGCGCGACGTCATCGACCTGGGCATGGGCAATCCGAACGATCCGGCTCCGCAGGAGGTGGTCGAGAAACTGTGCGAGGCGGCGCCTGACCCGCGCAACAGCCGCTACTCGAACTCCAGCGGGGTCTTGAATCTGCGCCGCGAGTTGGCCCGCAAGTACGAGCGCCTGTTCGGCATCGGCTTGGATCCTGAGCACGAGGTGGTGGCCACCATCGGATCGAAAGAAGGTTTCTCGCACCTGTGCCTGGCCCTGCTGGGGCCGGGCGACACGGCCATTGTGCCCGATCCGGCGTTTCCGATTCACGTCTATGCCGTCGCCCTGGCCGAGGCCAACGTCATCAGCGTCACGCTGGGCAACGACGAGGCGTTCCTCAAGCGCGTGCAGTACGTGGCCGAGCACCTGTACCCGCGGCCGAAGCTGCTGGTGCTGAACTACCCGCACAACCCGACGACGATGGTCGCCCCGGACGTGTCGCTGTTTGAGGAAGTGGTCCGGATGGCCAAGCGGTTCGGCTTCCTGGTGCTGCACGACTTCGCGTACGGCGAGACGTGCTTCGACGGGTACCGGGCGCCGAGCTTCCTTCAGGCCGCCGGGGCCAAGGATGTGGCCGTCGAACTGTCCACGATGAGCAAGGCCTACAACATGGCCGGCTGGCGGGTCGGCTTCTGTGCCGGCAACGCCCAGATGTGCCGCGCCCTGATGAAGGTCAAGGGCTATTACGATTATGGTATCTTCCAGGCGATCCAGGTGGCGGGCATCATCGCCTTGCGACAGTGCGACGAGTTCGCCCGCGAGCAGGCGGCCGTGTACCAGTGTCGGCGCGACACCATGATGCGCGGCCTGGAGCGCCTGGGGTGGACGGGCACCGAGTGCCCTCGGGCCAGCATGTTCGTCTGGGCCCGCGTGCCCGACGAGCTGATGCAGCGCATGAGCACGATCGACCTGTCGCTCCTCCTGATGGAGCGCGGCGACGTGGCGGTGGCCCCGGGGCGCGGCTTCGGACCCGGGGGCGAGGGTTTCCTTCGCCTGGCACTGGTCGAGAACGAGAACCGCATCAACCAGGCTATCCGGCAGATCGGCCGAGCCTTGAACGACCTTTAGCCGCCTTGAGCGGCGCAGTGAGACGCGCTGCGAGAAGGAACAGGGAGCGCAGTGATGCCTGGAACGTTCTCCGGTGGCGTACATCCGCCCGAGTCGAAGGAGGCCACCAGCCGCTTGGCCATCCAGCAGGTGGCGGTGAGCCCCACCCTCGTGGTCAGCCTCCGCCAGTCCATGGGGGCGGCCAGCACCCCCGTCGTGGACAAGGGGGCCCACGTGGCCAAGGGCGAGTTGCTGGGCCGGCCGTCGGGCTTCATCAGCGCCGCGGTCCACGCCCCCACCAGCGGGACCGTCAAGCGACTCACGCGGATGGCCGACCCGGTGACGGGCGCGACCGTCGAGGCCGTGGAGATCGAGGCCGACGGCGAGGATGCCTGGCACCCCGAGTGCAACCAGGAGCGCCAGTGGCGCAGCATGTCGCCCGAGGACGTCCGCCAGGCCGTTGCCGACGCCGGACTGGTCGGCCTGGGCGGAGCGACGTTCCCCACACACGTCAAGCTCGCGCCGCCCAAGGGCGCGACGGTCGAGATGGTGGTCCTCAACGGCGCGGAGTGCGAGCCCTATCTGACATGCGACCACCGCCTGATGCTCGCGGAGCCGGAGGCCGTCGTCGAGGGTCTCCAGGTGTTCATGCACGCCACGGGCGCCCCGCGGGGTGTCATCGCGCTGGAAAACAACAAAATGGACGCCTATGAGGTCCTCAAGGGCGCCGCGGCGGAGTTGGACAACGTCGAGGTGGTCGCCCTGCCGGTCAAGTATCCGCAGGGAGCCGAGAAGCAGCTCATCAAGTCCCTGACCGGCCGCGAGGTGCCCTCCGGGGGCCTCCCGGCCGACGTCAGGGTGGTGGTCCAGAATGTGGGCACGGCCAAGGCGGCGTTCGACGCACTCCGGTGGCGACGGCCCCTGGTGGATCGTGTCCTGACCGTCACGGGCGACGGCGTCGAGCGGCCGGCCAACTTCACTGCCCGCATCGGCACCAGCGTCGAGGCGCTTCTGGAGGCAGCCGGCCTGCGCGACGACGCCCTGAAGGTCGTCATGGGCGGACCGATGATGGGCCTCGCCCTGGCCACCATCGACACTTACACCATCAAGGGCCTCAGCGGCCTGCTGTGCATGCGGTCGCCCGAGTCGTTCGAGCACCGGCCGTGCATCCGCTGCGGCAAGTGTGTGGACGCGTGCCCGTCGGGGCTCGTGGCCAGCACGTTCAGCGTCCTGGGTGAGGCGTACGAGGACGGCCACCTCGACGCCCTCGATCAGGCCATGGAAGCCGGCCTGATGGACTGCATCGAGTGCGGATCGTGCGCCTACGCCTGCCCGTCGGGGCGCCGGCTGGTCCACTATGTGAAGTTCCTCAAGGGCGAGCGACGCAAGCAACTCGCCAAGGAGCGGCAGCGCAAGACACAGGAACAAGCCAAGGTGGCCAAGACCTGAACGCGATTCGGCATGAGCGGAATGCAGATATGACCCGACTGACCGTGACATCCTCGCCGCACATCCGCACGGCCGACTCCGTGCCGAAGATCATGTGGTCGGTCGTCGCCGCGATGGCACCCGCGCTGGTGGCCTCGGGCTACTTCTTCGGCTGGCGGGCATGGTTCGTCACGGGCCTGAGCGTGGCAACGGCCGTGGTCGCCGAGGCCGCCGTCCAGAAGTTCCGCAAGCAGCCGGTGACCATCGGCGACGGGTCGGCCGTCGTCACGGGCATCCTCGTGGCCTTTTGCATGCCGGCCACCGTCCGCTGGTTCGTTCCCCTTGTGGGCAGCGCCACGGCCATCCTCATTGCCAAGCACTGTTTCGGCGGGCTCGGCAACAACATCTGGAACCCCGCCCTGGTTGGCCGCGCCATCGTCCACAACTGCTACCCGGCCGACATGAATCCCTCGCAGTATCCCCTGGTGCGACTGGCCGACCCCGGCGAGGGCCTGCTGGGCCGCGTCGGCGACTTCTTCCGGCACTTGGCCGTCAATGTCAGCACCGGCGGTGAGGCCGGCCCGCCGGTCGACGTCATCACGGGGCCCAGCCCCCTGAAGGTCATGAAGCAGATCGTCGGTGGATCGCCCGACGTGACGGTCCTTTCCGCCCACCTGCCTGCCGAAGGCTTCCGTGCAGCCGGCGAGACGTTCACCCGAGAGGTCAGCCTGTGGGACGCCTTCCTGGGCACGATCGGCGGCAACCTCGGCGAGGTGTGCGCGGTGCTACTGATTCTCGGGGCGATCTTTCTCGTCGCGCGCGGGTATGTCCGCTGGTACGTGCCGGTGCTCTACGTCGGCACGGTGGCCCTCTTGGCCGGCGTGCTGCCGCTCAAGGTGGTCTCGGGCGGCGGCGAGGCCGCCTGGACGTGGGCCGCGGCTTTCCGCGCAGGGAGCGGCGTCGGGTGGCACTACGTGGGCTATCATGTCCTCTGCGGCGGCCTGATGCTCGGGGCGCTCTACATGGCCACCGACATGGTCACCAGCCCCCTGACGGGTAGAGGCCAGATCATTTTCGCCGTGGGCTGCGGTGTGCTCACGGCCCTGATACGCCTCTACGGCGGGTATCCCGAGGGCGTGTGCTACTCGATCCTTCTGATGAACACGGCGGTGCCGCTGATCGATCGATGGACCCGGCCGCGCGTCTTCGGCCAGGTCGCCAAAAAGAAGCCGGAGGCGGCGTGAGATGAAAACCGCACTTCGATTCGTTCTTGTCCTGGGCCTGATCTGCCTGGTGATGGGCTGCGGCGTGGCCGTCCTCTTCGCGGCGTTCCAGGCCCAGGTCCGCCAGAAAGAGCGCCAGCAATTCGAGCTGGCGCTGCGGCAGGTGTTGCCCGAGGGCAAGATCCGCCTGCTGGCCGGGTCGCGAGACAGTGAAACCGACGTCTACGTCGAACGGGACGACCAGGGCAAGGCCGTCCGCTACGCCGCCTGCGGCGCCGCCCAAGGGTACTCGTCTACCGTGAAGGTCGTGGTGGGCGTGGCTGCCGGCACCATGGCCATCCACCGCGTGGCCGTCCTCCGCCAGCAGGAGACCCCCGGCCTGGGGGCCAACGTCAGCCTGACGCGCAGCAGGTGGACGCTCTGGGACAAGATCGGACAGGTGCTCGGCGTGAGCCACCGCGGCGAACAGGAACCGTTCGAGAATGCTTTCCTGGACCAGTTCCCGACGCGCACCGTCGGCGACCTGGTCCAGGTGGACGCCATCACGGCGGCGACGATCACCTCCGACGCGGCGAAGGACGGCGTGCGCGAGGCGGTCGCCCGAATCACCGACGCCCTTGAGAAGGAGTGAAAACCCGTGGCCGGTCGCAGCCTGGACAAAATCGTGGAAACGGTCCTCTTCGCGTCCGAGGACGCGCTGTCGGCCGAACGGATTGCCGCAGCGCTCGAACGCAAGGACGCCACGCCCGGCGCAATTCGCGAGGCCATCGGCCACCTCAACGAGGACTATCGCCGGACCGACCGGGCGTTCGAGATCGTCGAGGTGGCGGGCGGCTACAAGCTGATGACCCTGCCGGAGTTCAACACCTACGTCCGGCGCGTCCTGCGCAGCCGGTCGCGCGACCGGTTGAGCCAGGCCGCCGTGGAAACGCTGGCCATCGTCGCCTATCGCCAGCCGGTTACCCGGGCCGAGATCGAGAACATCCGCGGCGTCGAGGCCGGCCCCGTGCTCCGCATGCTTGTGGATCGCGGACTGGTGCGCATCGTCGGTCGGCAGCAGAGCCTGGGCCACCCCCTGCTCTACGGCACGACGAAGCTGTTCCTCGAACTGTTCGGCCTGAAAGACCTCGACGCCCTGCCGCGCGCCGAAGAACTGGTGGCCAGAACAGATGCGGTGTCCGCCGCCGATGAGGAAGCGAGCCCGAGCGACGAGGAGGCGAACGACGACGCCGAGCCCGCCGAGTCGGCCGAGGCACTCTCCAACGCCATGGCCGCCCTGAGTGACGAGTCGCAACCGGCCGATCACCCCGACGATGAAGACCGCCAGGAAGCGCCCGCAGTCGAAGACGCCGCCGGCGACGCAGCGCAGCCGGAGGATGGGCAGGGGATCATTCGCCTGGCCAATCACCAGGACCAGCCGCCGGCCAAAGACACCCCCGGTGACGACGCGGAACCGGATAACTCTCCAGACACCGTTGAGTAGGTGGAGGGCCATGGCCACGGCAAGCGTGGCCATGCTGGCCATCGCGAAGCTCACGTGCTCACGCTTGCATGAGCTGGGCACGCACGCCAGAGGCGCACGCGCGGCAGTGTCATCTCCACAGGGGCTCGTCATTCAGGCAGGCCAGGTGTGTCGCGAGCCGGTAGCCATTCTTGCGCGCCACCTCCGCGAAGCGCACGACGTGCGAGAGTTCCTTGTCGAGCGAACACTTCCAGGCGCACCAGTCGTGCAGCATCAGGGGCATGTGGTTGCCCGCGCGGGCCCGCTCCTCGATGAGCGAGGTCACGTAGGCGATCGGGTCGCCGTGGTTTCTCTGATACATCCAGTCGGTGTCGCTGAACGCGCTGGGGAACCCCATGATGTCCGGGTGGCCGAGGCCGGCGTAGCCCGAGAACTCGCGCGTGCCGTCGCGCCCCGCGAGTCGCGTGTTGATCATCCGCACGCCGAGCGCGGCGATCATGTCGAGTTCACGGCGTGATTTTTCCGTGGCGTCGAACCCCGGGAGGCCCGGCCCGTCGCGCCCGCTTGTGCCGCAAATACTTATGCCACGGGGTCTTACGCCAAACACCCGCTGGTGCGCCGCGAACGATTGCTCGTAGTCGGCGCGCAGGGCTACAACGCTCGGGCCGCGCTCGTAGCATAGCCCGATGTGCGAGTAGCTGTGGTCCTGGATGTCGAAGAGCGCGTCGCCGGCCACCTCGCCGTGGAACCACCGGAAGTCGTTCTCGCGGGCGTCGATGGCCTTGCCGCAACAGAAGAACGTCGCCGGGATCTCGTGCGCGCGATGCACCTCGACGACCTTCTCAAAGAAGCCCTTCATGAGGTCGGTCTCGGTGCCTTCGGTGTCGTACCGCAGAAGGAAACGTGGCGGCATGGTCCGGGCCTCCGGATGGGTCGGCGCCTGTGGGTCCGCGCCGGCAGACCTCATGCGCGGATGAGTGTTTTGGCCATGTCGGCGGCGCTGGCCGCGTCGCCGGCGTAGCCGTCAGCCCCAATCTCGTCGGCGTACCCCTGGGTGACCGGGGCCCCGCCGATCATCACCTTGACGTCCTTCAGCTTCTGGTCTCTGACGGCCTTGATGACCTCGGCCATCTTGGGCATGGTGGTGGTCAGCAGGGCCGACATGCCGACGACGCACTTGCCGGCCTCCTTGGCGGCGGCGACGAACTTGTCAGCGGGCACGTCGTTGCCCAGATCGATGACCGTGAAGCCTGCGCCGCGAAGCATCATGGCCACCAGGTTTTTACCGATGTCGTGCAAGTCGCCCTTGACGGTGCCGATGACGATGCGGCCGACGGGCTCGACGCCCTTGTCGGCCAGGATCGGCTGGAGGATCTCCATGGCGGCGGTCATGGCGCGAGCGGCGAAGATGACGTCGGGGATGAAGATCTGGCTGGTCCTGAACTGTTCGCCGACAACGTCCATGCCCTTGAGGAGTCCCTGGTTGAGGACGTCTTCCGCGGAGACGCCTTCGTCCATGGCCTGGCGGACCAACTGCACCGTCGCGTCGGCCTCGCCCTTCTGCAGCGCCTCTCCGATTGCTCCCATGTCAGCCATCATCGTACTCCTTATTCGTCTGACTGCGGTGTCACGTACCAGCGTCCTGTGCCTCGTGGGCTTTGATGATCCGTGCGATGTCCTTCTGCTGGTCCTCGGGCAACGGCTGCGGCGTGTGCGACGCCAGGATCGACCTGACCCCGGCGTTGAGGCGGTCGTACAGCGTGGGGCTGCCGTCGGCGTGCCAGTCGTCCCAGCGCCGCCGGTCAAGGAAGCGGGGGATCCAGTGGGCCGTGCGGAAGTTCTCGCGGGTGTGTTCTGTGTCGAGAAACAGGCCGCCGGGCCCGAGCTGGTCAATGAGGTCGGCGGCAAACGCGCCATGGTCCAGCGCGATGCCGCGCACGTACCGGCGGCACATGGGGATGATCTCGTCACCCAGCAGGATCATCTCCATGCACGAGGTCAGGCCGCTCTCGAGGTACCCGACGTCGTGGACAAGATTGCCTCCGCTCAGCAGGGCGGCCAGGATGCTCATCGTGGCCTCGGCGCCGGCCTGTGCGTCGACGGTCTTCGCGTCAGCGGCACCCGCCAAGCCCCACACGGGCAGCCTGTAGAGCCGCGCGAGCGCCGCGTAGAGGCTGTTGGTGAGCGAGAACTCGGGCGATCCGTAGGTGATCTGTCCGACGCGCATGTCGAGCGTGGGCACGTTGCCTCCATAGACGAACGGTGCCCCGGGCGCCTTCAGTTGCGAGATCACCAGTCCGCTCAGGCACTCGGCGTTGCCCATGGCCACCGATCCGGCCAGTGTGACCGGCCCGTTGCTGCCGGCCATGATGCCGCAGACGTACACGCACGGGATGCCCCGCTCGGCGCAGAACAGGACCTTCTCGGTGCCGATCCGGGTGTGCTGAAGCGGCGACAGGGGCTCGGAGTACAGCAGCAGGAACGGCCTCTCGCGAAGCGCCTGACCGTCGCCGGCGATGACCGTGGCCATCTCGTAGATGGTTTCCATGTCGCGGTTGTCGTTGGCCGTGAACACCACCGGCTTGGTGCTGCCCTGGACCATGCGGTCGAACTCGTGGACGTAGGTGGTGCTGCGCGGCACATCCGACGGAATGCCCATGCTCATGATGAAGTCGATGTTGGGCAAGGCATCGCACAGTGCGGCGATGCGACGGACGTCCTCACGGACGGCGGGGCGCCGCTGGCGCGTGTCGGGGTCGATGGTGTTCGGCGTATCGCTCCCGGTGCCGAAGAAGACGTTACCGGCCTCCAGGGGCATGGTGCGGCGCCCGTCGCGGCTATGCAGGGCAACGCTCTCCGGCGCGGTGGTCAGGGCCTGACGGACCATCCAGGCGGGGATGCGCACCCGGTCGCCCTTGCCGGCCCAGGCCCCGGCGTCCAGCAGGAGGCTTCGAGCTTCAGGCTCCTGCACGCTGACGCCGGTACGCTCCAGAATGCCGAGGCTGGCCAGGTGCAGCCGGTTGGCCTGCTCGTCGGTACACGGGCTGAACGTCATCGTCGTCCGGTCCGGGCCCATGGTCTGGCGCTCCTAGTCTTGACGGCGCGGTGTCTCCGGAAGGCGTTCCGACGCTCCGGCTCCCCGGAGCGTCTCACAGTTCGGCGCCGGCCAGATTGCGGGCGGCGGCCAGGATGTCGTCGGTCCCCAGCCCGACCTGCCGGAGCACTTCCTCGGGTTTCCGGGCCGACTTGGGCGCCTGCCTGGCCGCCAGGACGGCCACGCGGGCGCCTTGCGACGCGGCCGACACCTCGGCCAGTTCGCTGCCGACGCTGCCGACGTAGCTGTCGTCGAGGACGAGCAGCTTGCGGTTCCGGTCTCGGGTCATGGCCAGCAGCCGCTCGTCGGCCAGCGGCAAGGAGTAGCAGTCGACGACGCCGCAGCGAATGCCTTCGGCGCGGAGCGTGTCGGCCGCCTCCAGGGCCAGGTGCACCGTGTGGCACGACCCGACGAGCATGAGGTCCGCACCCTCGCGGAGGACCTTGGCCCCGCCGATGGTGAACTCGTCGTCCGGACCGTAGATCGCGGGCATGTCGAGCCGCAGCGTGCGGATGTAGGCGAGCCCCTGGTGCCGTGCCGCCAGCTCGACGCAGCGGTAGGCGCAGACCGCGTCGGCGGGCATCAGGAGCACCGCCATGGGCTGGCCGTCGCACAGGCGGGCGTGGCACATGGCCCGCAGGAACGGCACGTCGACCAGGGCCATCTGGCTCGGCCCGTCGGCCGCCAGGGTGACGCCGCTGTGGCTTCCGGCCAACTTGAGATTGTGCCCGCTGATGGCCGCCATCTCGATCTGGTCGTAGGCCCGCACGAGGAACTTGCCGAAGCTGTTGGCGAAGGGCAGCAGCCCGCCCGCGGCCATACCGCCGGCGACACTGACCATATTCTGCTCGGCGATCTTGCACTCGAAGAACCGCTCGGGTAGGGTCTCGGCGAAGTACCGCGCGAACGTGGAGTTGCTGACGTCGCCGTCGAGGACCACCACCGCGGGGTTCTTCCGGCCGAACTCCCTCAGGCCGATGCCGTAGGCCTTCCGGGTGGCGAGCCTGCCGTCCTTGGCCACCTCGGAGAAGTCCGGCGGGTCGAGCGACGCGACGGCCGGCACCGGGGCCACCTTCTTGCCGCGAGGTGGCTGGGGAACCAGGTCGTCGAGGTCGGCGGGCCTGGGCGGCAGGGCCAACTCGTCGATGGCCGCCTGCGTCTGTTCCTCGGAGAGAGCCTTGCCGTGGGCACCGACGGTCTGGAGGGCCTTGACGCCCCAGCCCTTGACGGTGCGGCAGATGACGGCCAGGGGGCGGGCCTTGGGGATGGTCTTCAGGGCGCTGTCCAGGGCCTCGACGTCGTGGCCGTTGACGTCGCGGACTGCCCAGCCTGCGGCCTTGAGCTTTTTCACCAGGACGTCCGCCGACTGCTGCTCGCTGACGTAGTCGGCCTGGCCCTGGCCGTTGCAGTTGACGATCAGGGCGAGGTTGCCGGGGTTGTGGTCCTTGAGGAAGTCCGCGGCCTCGGCCGTTTGACCTTCGCGCATTTCACCGTCGCCGCAGATGACGAAGACGCGTCGCTTGGTGCCCATGAGCTTGGCGGCCAGTGCGACGCCTGCCCCGGCGCTGAGGCCCTGCCCGAGCGACCCGGTGGCGGCGTCGAACAGCGGGAATCCCAGATGCGGGTTCGGATGGCCGTCGAGGAGGCTGCCGGCCTTGCGGAGGTCGTGGACATCTTCGGGCAGCAGCGGTCGCCCCGACCGCTTGTCGCCTCCGACCATCACTCCGAGATCGATGCACGCGGCGTAGATGATCGGCACGGCGTGGCCTTCGCTCAGCACGAGGCGGTCGGCTCTGAGGTCCCAGGGGTCCTGCGGGTTCCATCGCATGGCGCGGTACATCAGCACGGCGGTGATGTGGGCCAGCGACAGGGCGGTGCTGGGATGCCCGCTGGCGGCCTCACTGGTCATCTGGACCGCCAGGCGTCCGAGTTGGATCGCCTTGTACTTGAGGGCCTCGGCAGTGCTCATGTGACAGTCTCCTCGGAACGAAGCGGGCGCGATGTCTACGAGCGGAATCGCAATAGAGCCGGCAGTTTACACCATGGCTTGGCCGTTCGCTAGGGGCTCGCGCGGCGATTTTCGCCGACCGGTCACAGGCCGATCGCCAGGCTCACATGAGCCTGAGTAGCAGGACCAGCAAGCCCAGGATCCACAGGTAGGCGGCGACTCGCGACACCAGGACGGCGTATGGGCTGCGCGCCTTGCGGGCAACGAACCACGAGACGCCGATGACCGCCATGGGAATCAAGACCGACGCGCGGAGGACGCCGAGACTCACCGGCAGCGTTCCGTCGGCGAGCCGGACCAGCAGCGCGGCCGCGGTCATCAGGCAACCGGCCACGGCGACGACGGCGGCTGCGACGGCCAGGGCGTCGGCGGCGGAGCCACCGGGCCGGGCACCCGTGGCGGGTTCGCCGTCATGGAACGGTGCCCGGAACCCGCGTCCGCAATGGGGGCACCGCACAGGTCGGCCGAGCCGATCGTCGGCCAATGCCAGGGGCTCGCTGCAATGCGGGCATGTCATCTGCAGCATGGTCGGCACCTAGAGAAGCGAAGGTCACACAAGGGCGTTACCAATACTGTAAACGTTGTTTCTGCCGTTGCCCATGGCGGCGCTTACGGCGGCGCGGGCTCGTCGAGGCGATCGATTGGCGGCGTGTTGCCGGGCCGCTGCTGATCCTCGATCTGCCGGGCCCGCAAGACGCGGCCCACAACCTGCCGTTGCCGGTTGAGTTCGTCGGCCTTCCGGTCCGCCCTGATGTAGTAGACGTCGCCGTCGAGCGTCAGGACGTAGTGTCCGGGCACGAGTTCGGAGGTTTTCTCATCCTGGATTTCGTGGACCCCGCCGTCCATGAGGACCATCAGGTCGCCGGGGAAGCGCCTCGACTCGTCGCCCTGGAACTTCAGGTCGATGACCGCCTGGCCTTGTCGGTTTCGCAGGTAGCTGCGTGGCTCATAGGTCGGGGTCCCTTCTCGGACTCCGCTGACCTGCCGGCAGGTCAGCTTGCTGGCGGCGAGGTAGCCTTGCTCGACCAGTGTGTCGGGTTTCGGTGGAAGAAGCTGCTCGTTCCTGACGACGTATTCGCGCAAGGCCTGGCCCACCGCTTTGAGCCGCGCGTGGCAGGGCGTGCGGTCGGCGCTCAGGTTCGCCACCGTGGCAACACACAGGAACACGACGACCAGCACGGCGGCCAGGGCAATGCTGACGAAGGCCAGGCGCTCGCCGGTCTTGAGGCCGTGACTGCGGCGAACACTGTAGTAACCGGGGAGGACAAGCAGGGCGCCGAACAGGGCGAACCCCGTGGCCACCAGCCCCGCGGCGAACCAGGGCGAGTAGGCCGGGGCGGTCAGGCCGACGCCCGCGAACACGGCGACGCTCGAGGCAATGACCACGTCGGCGGCAATGAGCAGCCCTTCGAGCTTGGCCCGCACCTGGTACGTCCGACCCTCAATGCGGAACACCGCACTGGACGCCGACGAATCGTCCGGCGACGGCGAGTCGTCGGACACGGTGGCCGACCGCGGATCGCGCGGCACGCGAATCCGCCGATTACACGTCGGACATCGGGCCGACCGGCCGGCGTAGCTGTCGGGTGTCTCGATCGGTGTCTGACAACTCGGGCACTGGAATTGGATCATCGCGTCACGGTTCCTGCCTGTGGACTGTACCACTGACACCCGCGCCGGGTGCGACGACGCCCGGGATTGTGTGGCCGCAGGACCGCCCCGGTCGCGCCGAGTGAATCATCCCTCGCCGCCCGCCGATGACCTGAGCCTGCGCCGCTGTTCGGTCATCTCGCGGGCGAAGTCCTCCTCGGACAGAAACTCCACGTCGCCGTTCAGGCGCTGAACGTTTCTTCCCGGCGGCCTGGCCCAGAACAGCGTCCTGCAGCCGTGGGCCGGTCGGGCGTCGTACAGGATGATCGCCTTGGACGTCGTGTCGGGCTTCAGTCCGGCCACATAGCCGAATGGCATGTCGGTCTCCGGGCAACGATCACTGTAACCGTAATAGCCGACGTGCCCGCTGGTGTCGAGTGCCGACAGCGACGCCGGATAGCGCCCGGCGTGCTTGGGCTCGGCGGCATAGTCGTCCAGTTGGGCGGCGACCGTGGCCAGAGACTGCTGGCAATCCTCCAACATGTCTCTGTAGTGGGCCTCCTGGAAGACCGACACCAGCACGACAAGGCCGAACAGAACGCTGACGGCCGTCATGATGATGGCGACCAGCACGGCCGCGCGAGCCAGCCGTCGCACTTCCGGTGACCCGTTTCCCCTGGAGGCCTGGGAGCACGCGGCGGCGGCCAGGACGAACCCGACGATGCTCACGATCGGCACACAGCCCAGAACCAGGCCGGCGATAGCCAGGAGACGCCCCGGAGGGGCCGCTGCCTGCTCCCCCGGGGCCGGAACGACCACCGAGGTAATCGACGCGGGCAGCGTCAGGTGCCTGGGGCCGCGCCCCCCGAGGTCATCGGTCGACAGCGGTCGGCTCGCGTCCTCGGCCTGGCCCGGCGGCCCCTGCGGCGGGGAGGCACCAGGAATGTCGATGACCTGCTGACAGTCGGGGCAGCGTCCCTTGTGGCCGGCGAACGCCTCCTCGACCTCAACCGGCTGACCGCACCGTGGACACTCGAACCGGATCATGCCTCTCGCTTCCGCGCTCCGGGCCCGTCTGGCGCCCGCGTTGCCCGGAGGCACCGGAGGGACGGAGCTGTTCCTCCCGCCGATCGGGCCTACTCGTTCATCAGCACCGACTCCTCGTATCCGCGACGGAACCTCAGCCAGGAGAACACCAGCAACGCAAAGCTCAACAGCGGCATCACAAGGAACCGCCCGTAATGGCTCATCGCCTCGACCAGTGACAGCGTGTCGTGTCGCTGAACGTAGCCCGTGTAGGAATCGAGAAACTCGTCGACCACGTAGAGCGCCCCCAGGATGCGCGTCCCGGGCAGCAGCGGCTCCCAACTGTAGACGGTCGCCACAAACACCAGCATCAGAAAGAACGACATCGTCAGGTACCGCACGCCGGCCAGCCGGCCCAGGAGAGAGATCTCCAGGTACACGAACAGCGTCACCAACAGGAGCATCGAGGCCAGGAGGCCCACGAGCCGTATCGTCCGCAGCAGTTGCTTGACGTACTCCAGCGAGCGTTGGGCCCGTGCCTCCGACCACCAGGCGGACTCGCCGTCGTCGGTCGTCGCGGGCGCAGACTCCTGCGGGGCGTCGGCGTCGTTCTCGGCGGCGCGGGCCGTCTGGTCATCCGGTTCGCTCTGGGGCTCCGTTACCTCCTGGGCCGCCAGGTCGAGCGACTGGTCGAAGACCCCCACTTGGACAACGATGAACGCCACAATGTGGAGAATCAGTGCCGCCACGATCAGCCACAGGAAGAAGATGGCGAAGAAGTGGACCACCTTGAGCGATGCCACGAAACTCTCGGCCGTGGGGTTCGCCAGGCGGACCGGCTGCGGTTCCTTCGAGTTAGCTCGCATGCCTGAACTCCTTCCGACAGATGGTCCCGGGCCACTGGGGGCTCCCGGGCCGCACCTATGCCGACAATGCGTCCTTGAGCGCGTCCGACGCGGCGCCAAGGGTGGCCTCGATCTCGTCCGGTCCGTGCACCAGGGAGACGAACAGCGCCTCGAACTGGCTCGGGGCCATGTAGATGCTGCGGTCGAGCATGCCGCGGAAAAACCGGGCATAGGTCTCGGTGTCGCTGGCCGCCGCCGACTCGTAGTCGCGCACCGGCCGGGCGGTGAAAAACGCACAGAGCATCGACCCCGCGCGGTTAATCGTCACCGCCGCGCCGCGCTCGCCTGCGGCGCGACGCAGGCCGTCGGCCAGCGCGCCGGCGGTCTGCTCCAGGCGCTCGTAGACGCCCGGCTCGGACAGGACCTCCAGCGTGGCCAGCCCGCAGGCCATGGCCAGCGGATTGCCCGAGAGGGTCCCCGCCTGGTACACCGGCCCGTCCGGGCTTACCTGGTCCATAAGGTCCCGCCGTCCACCGTAGGCCCCGACCGGCATGCCGCCGCCGATGATTTTGCCCAGCGTCGTCAGGTCGGGCCGAACCCCGGCGAGGGCCTGTGCCCCGCCCCAAGCCACGCGGAAGCCGGTCATCACCTCGTCGAAGATCAGGACGATCCCCTTGTCGTCGCAGAGTGTCCTCAAGGTGCGCAGAAAGGTGGGGTCGGCGGGGATCACGCCCATGTTCCCGGCCACGGGTTCGACGATGACGGCGGCAATGCGGTCGCCATGGGCCTCGACCATCTCGCTGAGGCCGGCGGAGTCGTTGTACCGTGCGACCAGGGTGTCGCGCGTGACGCCTTCCGGGATGCCCGGGCTGGAGGGCGTGCCGAAGGTCATGCTGCCACTGCCGGCCTGGACCAGCAGGGCGTCCACGTGGCCGTGGTAGCATCCGGCGAACTTCACGACGCACGGCCGCCCCGTGGCCGCGCGGGCCAGCCGGATGGCCGACAGCGTGGCTTCGGTGCCGGAGTTGACGAACCGGATGCGTTCGATGGACGGCATGGCGCTGCAGATGGTCTCGGCCAGGCGGGTCTCACGTTCGGTCGGTGCTCCGAAGCTGGTGCCGTCGCGAACGGCTGCCGACAGGGCCTCCACGACGCGCGGATGGGCGTGGCCCAGGATCAGCGGGCCCCAACTGCCGAGGTAATCGATGTAACGGTTGCCGTCGAGATCCCATACGCAGGCCCCGCTGCCGCGGGCGATGAACACCGGCCGGCCTCCCACCGCCCGGAATGCCCGGACGGGCGAGTTGACCCCGCCGGCAATGACCCGGCGGGCGGCGTCGAAAGCCGCCTCAGAGGCAGCCAGCGTTCGGGCCGACTTCGTCTGTGACATCCCATTGATCTCCGCGCCGCTCAGTGTCCCGCCATGATAGAAGTGGCCTCCAGGCGGGTCAACGCTTTTCGTCCCTGCGGTGGGCCGGCGGAAATGGCCGCGGACCCGCGACATCTTCTGCCGTTGTCC
>Ga0272444_10001545_pt1 | contig 22064 bp, 16 predicted proteins | sample SSMForm13_FD_201033 | JGI IMG/M metagenome (GOLD analysis project Ga0272444, IMG submission 201033) | Marine sediment archaeal communities from Little Sippewissett salt marsh, Falmouth, MA, United States - SSM-Form-13 | ecosystem: Environmental > Aquatic > Marine > Wetlands > Sediment ...
GTACAATTCCCTGATTTTTTCACACAATTCTTTTTTATCGTACATGACCGCACCCTCCTTTCTTTCATGATTGTTCTCTCATGATGGTAATGGCCTCTTTCTATCTTGATATTCTAATATAATTTAAATGTAACACAATTATAGGATAAGTCAAATCCATCTGTTTCGGTTGAATTATAGTTAGTGTCCATCCATAAATGAAGATTTTTGTTCAAGATCAAGGCATGCGAAAAAAATAACCGCAGACATATAGTTGATATTTCGAGGATTATTTTTTGAGCATAACGCAGAAATTGGGCAAAAAGACCATTTATGGATGGACACTAGTTAGATTCTCGAATAGATCGCCCGAATCAATAAAGTTCCCTCTCTGCTTTAAGCTGAATATCCGGGGACAGCCTAAAATATGGGGTTGTGTCCCCGGATGCCATGGATGGCTTGGGTTTAATTCCCGGTGTCAACTCAAGATAACACTCAATACAAGCAAAACTATTCCAACCCAGGCTAACTGCCTGATTCAAACACTCCCGGTAATGTGAACAATACAGGTTTCTGTTTCCGCGTTTCGGAATTGGATTTGGTTTTTGATACATTTCTTTTAGCTCCATAAAAATTGTTTTCAGATAAATTGCAAGTTACGCCTATGGATCAAACATAGAAAAGAGAAAGTTACGCGTTTATTAGGAAAAAATGAAAAATGTGTTAACCGTTTCGGGTGTTTTTAAAAGATATGGTGTTTCAAAAAGACCGGATTGGATTTTTACAAAAAGCAGGACGCTAAACAAAATTCAAACAAGATGATCATCATCTTTAAATAATAACACCATAAATTTGATATTCAAAACCGACTGCGTCTATCTTTTCAATAACTACGAAAGGTATTTGGAATGAAAAAAATTATTATTCTAAGTGATGCCGTTGAACCCCGACATAATTTGGTTTCACACCTTAAGGAGCTATTTCCTGAATGTGAAATCCAGATTCTTCCACGACGATCCGAAAACATTGAAGAGCGTATGATCCCCGTAACAACGATTTTCAACAAAAATAAATTTGGGGAAACGGCCACCTAAAATCCTCGATCAAACAGGGAACGAACAATGATCATCCTCCGTGTTCCGGAACCTTTCCGGAAACATTAATGCAAACCTTATAATTTACTAATACTTACCTCATAATTTTCAATTTTATTACCTTATTTTAATTACTCCATAATCTAAAAAATAAATCTGATTTGTTGGTTAATTCAATAGTGCAAGGATTCAAAAAAAATGCCCCATGGATTTGTGCGAGATATGATAGAGGCGGATACCAGAAATTTCCGCCTGCAATTGGGTGCATGCCTCATGGGTGGTCTGCTTCTCGGTATTTCCTATATATCAAATTTTTTGTTTGATTATTCAGAGCTTTCCGCAGTTGTATCCCTCACCGCTGCACTCTTGCTCGGCGCCCCTCTGGTGTATAACGCATTAAAAGATCTATGGCTCGATCGTATGGAAATGAATGAACTGGCCGCGCTCAGCTTCGTTGTTTCAGTGGCAAGCGCTCAATATCAGGTGGCGGCATGGATTGCATTGTTCCTTGTGGGCTCCCAACTTATCGAGTATCGATCACAGCTGGGTGCCCGGAAAAATCTGGAAGCACTGCTTAGGTTGGCGCCCCGAAAGGCATGGGTTCAGAGAGAAAATGGCTTTGAGGAAATCAATGCAACCGCTCTCGCGGTGGGGGATATTGTGCAAGTGAGACCGGGTGATCAAATTCCGGCAGACGGCACGGTCATGGAGGGGTTTAGTACCGTTGATCAGGCCGCAATTACCGGAGAATCCCTTCCCATAGAGAAACAACCCGGCGATACGGTATTCGGCGGTACCATAAACCAGACCGGAGTGCTCATTATCCATATGACGGTACAAGTTCAAGATTCCACACTGGCGAAAATCCAAACACTTATTACCCAGGCAGAAGAAAACCGAACACCGGTAACCCGACTTATAAACCGATATGTGTCCTAGTATACGCCGATGATCTTGATGTGTTCAGCCATCGTACTGTTTTTTACTCATGACATTAGCCGGGCCATTGCCATGTTGATTGTGGCATGCCCCTGCACCATTATTTTGTCCACGCCCACGGCTTTTGTAGCCGCTTTAAGCACGACTGCCAGGCTGGGCGTTATCATCAAGAACCTTAATTCCCTCGAAGTTGCCAACCGTGTGGATACGTTAATATTTGACAAAACCGGCACACTGACCACGGGGCAACTTACGATCACCTCAATTACACTGAATGGAAGGGTCAGCGAGTCGGAGCTCATGACCTTAACCGCGAGTATCGAGCAATACTCAACGCATCCGGTTGCCAAAGCCGTTATGATGGAGGCAAAAAAACGAAATCTTACCCTATGGGATACTTTTGATGTTACAGAAAAGCCCGGATTCGGGATTCAGGGAAGGGTCAAGGGCACTCGGATTGCCGTGGGACGAAGAATCTGGATTGAGCACCTCTGTCCGGGGTGCTCCGAGCAGGAAACAGCCGGTTGCGGAACCACCCGACTCTATGTTGCTCAGGACGATCATCTGATCGGGGTTTTTCATCTTGCCGATACCATCCGACCGGATGCCGCAACCGTCATTCATGACCTGCAAACGCAACCGTCACGACAGGTAATCATGCTTACCGGGGATCGGCACAGCGCCGCAAACAGAATTGCCGGACAGCTTTCATGCCATGTTGAATCAGAGGTGATGCCTGATCAAAAAATGGCACGGGTAGAGGAAGCTCGCAGACGCGGGGCCGTGGTTGGCGTGGTGGGAGACGGCGTCAATGATGCCCCGGCACTGGCGGCGGGAGATATTTCCATGGCCATGGGCGCTGCAGGAAGTGATGTTGCCATTCATTCCGCCGGGGTCATTCTTATGAACAATAAACTGGACCGGATACCGTTTGTCCTGGAATTGTCTCGCCGGGTGGTTGCCACCATACGACAGAATCTTGCTTTCAGCACGCTTTTTATTCTGGTGTTATTCTGGCTAAGTGCGGGAGGAATAATTTCCCCGGTATTGGCGGCTATTTTGCATACCTCAAGCTCCCTGATTGTGGTTTTTAATTCCGCGCGCCTGTTACGCGTTGGTGAGGCGCTTTCATGAACGATACTCCGAAAATCCTTGCCCGTGGCCTCATACACAGCCTGACAGGTCTCAGTATTCAGATGATTGTATCCGGGTTTTTACTGTGGTTAACACACGTCAATCCAGATGGTTTAGCCCGGCACGTGTTGTGGACATCCCTTGCCGGCATGCTTGTATGGGCGCATCTGCTCGTAACCTATGTACTCTTCAAGCATGAGGCGGTAGTTGCAGAATCCAAGTCAACTGAAGATAAAAGAGATCGCATCCGTTTTATTCATCGCTCCTATCAACGATTTCTGGTACCTGTTATAGAGCTGGGGATGGCGGCACTGTTGATTCAAAGCTCCCTCGTGGGGGTGGGTTTAATCCCATCAGAGGCGCTCGCCCCAACAAAAAACAACTTGTTGCTTATTGCATTTTATTCGGTTACCACCCTGTCCCTCATCGTATTTGCCGTTTACGTAAACTCCTTGATGAAAGTCAAAACCTGGCATTTACTCAAAAGCGGACGAAATTACACCCACCTCATGGTGATGATGTTTCTCAGTCTGCTGACCGGTGCCTGCTGCGACCATTTCAGGATCATCCCATTGCCGGTAATCATCGACTGGGGATTCATCGCAGTGAATACCATTCTTGTAACGGAAACCCTGCTTTCCATGGTGCTTCGGTTATTTGCACCCCGCCGGCCAAACGAGCTTCCGCGACCCGCCTTTGATTTCTATTTGCTCGAGGGCTTGTCTCAGCCCATGCGAATCGGTCAAACGTTCGCTTCCATGCTGGAAAGCATCTTGGGATTTGACATCACGCGAACATCCTTCGGCAAGGTCGTGCGCTCATTGATCCTGCCAACCATTTTTCTGACTTCCGTGCTCCTTCTTGGCCTGTCTTCACTGGTCATTGTTAAACCCTATGAGCAGGCCATCCTCCTGAATCTGGGGAGACTCAAAGCGCAACCGCTGCATTCGGGTCTCCATTTTAAGCTTCCCTGGCCGCTGGCTTCCGCACGGCCCTACAACATTTCCCAGGTTCGCAGCATCCATGTGGGTTCGCATAGGCCCGCGCGGAAAGGAGGAACGGTGTACCGTGAAGGGGTACCCATTTTGTGGACGAATATGCACGGTCTTAACATTGACGAGCTTCTGATCTGTTCATCGCCCCAGGATAAGCTTAAAACTGCTGTAAAAAGTAAGGAAAGCAAAACAGAAATTCAAAAGGTGCCATCGGTCTCCCTTGCTGCTGCGGATGTCCAAGTTCAGTATGTCATCCACGACTTGGTATCTTACGTGCGTTCGTCAGCCATGCCGGAAGTATTTCTGAAAAAGGTCGCCGAGACAATCGCATCCAGGGTCATCTATCGCTACGATATCGATGCCCTGTTTTGTGAGGCGCGATTGGCACTGGTGAACGAAATTCGCCGTTCCATTCAAGAGATCTGTACCAAGAGTGCTCTGGGCATTCGGGTCGTGCATGTAGCGATTACGGCCGTGCATCCTCCGGTTGATGTTGCGGGTGCGTTCGAAGAAACGGTGGCCGCCCTGCAGGAGCGTGAAACAAAAATTCAGCATGCCCGGCAGGAGGCCATACGGTATCAGGTGGAAACCACCGGCTCCACAGAGACCTTCGCCCGGTTATCGGCATTATCCGACGGTGTAGATACGGGGCGTGGGGTGGATGTTGTCAACCATGAGCGACTGTTGCATGAGTGCGGGGGAGAGGTTTCCCAAACTCTGGCTCAGGCCGAATCGTATCGCTTCAGTCGTGAGAATGCGGAACGCGGTAAAACCGAGCGCTTTGGCGAACAGTTGCGCGCCCATACCGCTTCACCGAAAAATTATCGTTACGACCAGTATTTCTCGATTCTTAAAAAGGGACTTGCAGGGAGCAGGAAGGTGGTCCTTTTGGGAAATATCGACAAAACCATTGTCCGCATGGGATTGGGGCAAGGCATGGAAATGGATTCAATACCCGATGAAATGGGGTTTTAGGTGTGACCATTTCTTAAAGGGCAGCCATTGCTGCTCAAAATATTTCATTCTTTGGAGGGCAGGTGTATGAATCGCTTCCTGCAATTTACAATAGGTGTGGTGTTGTTGGTTTTTTTCTCCGGAATGCTGTTTACTTTTCGGGTGAATTTTGACGAGATGGCGCTGGTTACCACATTTGGTCGGGCCACGGACAAGTCGGTGGTGAACAGGGAGGGGAACCAGGCCGGACTTCACCTGAAATGGCCCTGGCCGATCCAGAATGTGTTTCGAATGGACCGCCGCTTCTTCGTCCTGGAAGACCGGCTTGAGCAGCAGGAGACAAAGGACCGGCACGTGGTAATCGCCAAGGCGTTCGCGGTTTGGCGCATCAAGGACCCTTTGCGTTTTTACCGGACGTTCCGCTCCAATGAAGACGCCGAAGCTTTCCTGCAGGAGCGTCTGCGGTCCACCAAGGCCGAAATCAGCCGGTTTACTTTCGACGACTTAACCAACGCTGATCCCGAAAAACTCAAGCTGGACGAAATTCAGCAGGCCCTGCTCAGCCGCATGCGTACGGATCTGGCAGGTCATACCTGTGGCATCGACGTGGTCAATCTGGAAATCAGCAGAATTCTGCTCCCGGAACGTATCACGCGCTCCGTGTTTTCGCGCATGAAACAAACCCGCCAAAAATTCGCGCAAAATGCACGATCCCAGGGAAAGGCCATGGCGCAAAGTATTAAAGCACAAACCAATAGCGACAAACAACGTATTATCTCATTCGCCGAACGCGTTGCCCAACATATTCGTGCCCAGGGAGATGCAGCCGCAGCGAAGCATTATGCTGAGTATAATAAAGATCCCGAATTTGCCCTGTTTTTGAGAAAACTGGAGGCATTGGAAAGAAGTCTGAAAAAAAATACCACCTTTGTACTGGATACCGATTCGGAGCCATTTAAGCTTCTCAGGAAATAAGCAGAGACGATAACCAACTATGAACGACCGGAATACGGAACAATCAAAGCATACGTCCTATCTTGACCATGTCATGGGGTCCGGCGGCACCGGGACCGCCAGCTGCCTGGATTCGCTGTCACGCGCCCTCAACGTCGGATTCCGGGTGCTGAAAATCTTCATGATGGTCCTGGCGGTTGTGTTTGTTTTCAGTAATATTTTTTGGGTGCCTGAAGGCACGGTTGCTGTTCAATCCCGGTTTGGAAAAATCCTGGGAGAAAACACCGCATCCATTCGCCCGCCGGGCGGTCCGTATATAGCCCTTCCCTATCCCATGGACAAGATCATCCGAATTCCCACAACTATTCAAAAGATTGCTCTTTTCAATGCCTTCTGGTCGGAAAAAGAAACTGTTGAGCCAACATTTGATGATCGACCGAAAACCCGGGGGCTTCGTCCGGGAGTTGATGGGTCACTGGTAACGGCAGACAAAAACATTGTCCAAGGAATTTGGGTCATCCACTACAAGCTAGATTTTGGTACCGGGGATTTAAGCGGTGGGGCTCCGGTAACCCACTTTATTCGCAATGTGGGTTCCATGGAACGGGCCGGAAAAATTATTCGCCGAATTGCCCACGCCGCAATCGTCCATTTGGTTTCCCAGACCAATGTGGCTGAATTCGTTGCCGGCCGGATAGACAATAATGATATCAAACGGATTATTGCCACCCAGTTGACACAGCTTAACACAGGCCTCAAGGTAACCAACGTCTCGGCAAGCCAGTACGCGGTGCCCAAGGTTTTGTTGCCGGATTTTCAGGCGGTCACCCATGCAGAGAGTCAAAAGGCCTTAGACATCGAAAAGGCGTCCCGCCATCGGGTATCCACGCTCAACGAACTGGCCGGCAGTGGTTGGCAGGAACTGCTCGACGCCGTCAAACGCCATGAACAGACTCTGCAGAATACCGATAAAGCTAAAGAACATAAGGCTTTCGAAGCAGCAAAAGAAATTTTTCTTGCAGAAGACACCGGTGGATTCATTAAACAGATTCTGGATGAGGCCCGGAGTGAAAAAACCGCCAGCATTCAACGCGCGCGCGCATCGGCTGCTCGATTTGCTGAACTTCTGCCTTCTTATAGAAAAAATCCGAATGTACTTGAAAGCCAGTTGGTGCAGGATACCGTCAAGGAGATCTGGTCGGATCCCAGTGTGGAGGCCCTTTATCTTCCCCAAGGACAGAAACTTTTTCTCGATCTGGGGAAACATGGTCTAAAAACGAACTAAATTGTTCTTAAAATAAATATATTATAATCGTTTTCGGTTTTGTTTAACTCAATTGGGATAATACTATGGAGGGTAATATGAAAAAAAAGAATGTCATTATTCTCATCCTTTTTGTTTTTCTGCTGACGGCCTGCACTTCAACCGATCAACCCCAGCAACCGGAGGGATGCTTCGAAAATATGCCCCAAAGCATCCCGGGCCTTAAAGTCACGGGAGCGCGTTCGGAAAAGAATGTGATTAACAACATGTGGCCGGTCATCTGCAAGGCCCGGCAGGTGTATCAGGAACGGCTTAAAGACAATCCCAAGCTCATAGGAACTATAGAGCTAAAGCTTTCTGTGGAATTTAACGGGGAAATCGGTCCATTCTCAATTACTCGGAAAACCATAGAGGATCCGGTTTTGGAAAAGCGGCTACTGGCTCTGATTCAGTTTATGGATTTCGATCCCAACGGACCTCAGAATTCTGAATCGGAAATTCTTTTACCGATCCATTTCAATCCTTAGTTTTATTTCAAATCCTGATCTCAAAAAAAAGGGCGGCGACGAAACGCCGCCCTTTTTTTATTACTTTCACTCGTCTGTCGCTGTTGCAAAGCCTAATGCTGCCTATCTTAGGTTATCGAATACCGTATTTCTTCATAATCTTAACGGCCTCACTGGGGACATACACCCGGCCGGTGTTTTCGGCATAAACCACCAAACCTTCAAGGTTGTAACTCTTGGTATTTCCGTTCTTTGTAATGATCAGAAGATCCTTGCTGCAGGGAAGTTCGGCAGACGCTCCACTCTGGGAAATCTTGGCCACCGGATTCAGCGGATCGGTGGTTTCATCCAAGTCCCAGCCATCCACACCAAAGACATCGTCCAGGTCAACAAACAGACGATTTTGGATTCGCTTCATATTCAGATTTAGTGCATCGGCAACCGTCTCGGCCAATTCGGTATTGTCCAGCAGGCCTTTGGGAGCACCCGGACCATAGGCCCAGAGCGGTACGTCTTCGGCGTTATGGCCGTGGCTGGTCCAGCCGATGGCGGTATGGTTCTTGCTGATGACGCGGGCAAGGGCATATGACATGGAACCGGCATCTCCGGCAGCCATGTCACGAATTTCCTGGCATTCGCGTGGATCGATGGTGATCCCCCACAAGGTTGCTATCTGTGCGATCATATTGGCATCGGAGTCATCATTGCCAATCGCTTCGGCAACAGATCCGGCAGTTACGGTCATACCTCTGAGCGGATCAAGGAGGGCCTCGACGGTCAACCCGGTATAGGCCGAATTATATGCCCGGTTTCCAATATCCATACCACCGGTATTGTGATCCGGGTAGGCAAGGACAAGCGTATTGCCGTCTGCTTTGGCGAAATCCAACGCCACCTTTACGGCCTCGTCAAACTCGATGAAGTCGGTGACCATATAAATGGGATCGTTATTATGGCCGGCCCAGTCCACTTGACTGCCTTCCACCATCAGGAGAAAGCCTTTCCTGTCCTGAGACAGAAGATCAATGGCCTTGGCGGTCATATCGGCCAGGGAGGGCTCTGTAGGATTGTAGATGGGGCGGTCGATTTCGGCGTCCATGTGACTCCAGGCAAACATGCCGAACACCGGCAGGATAGAAAGGCCGTCCATCCCATTCTTGGTTGTTACAATTTCATAACCGCGATCCGTAAGAACCTGGCGCAAATCTTCTCCGTCCGGACGATACCCGGGATCCAAATTCCGCTCGCCGCCGCCAAAGATCAGATCGATTTCGTTGTAGACCATGTGCTCAGAGATTTCCGTAGACGCTTTACCCCGGTCGTCCGAGTGGCAGGCCCAGGCCGCAGGTGTGGCGTGGGTGAAGCGGCTGGTGGACACGAGGCCGGTGGCCATGCCTTTCAGATTGGCGCCTTCCATGACCGTGGCCAACGGCTTGTATGAAAAGGTATCCCAAGTCTCACCTTCCGGCAATTGATAGGTGGAAAGGACATCGTCTTCACGCGGACCCACGCTCAGAAAGCGGACCGTTGTCTTGTAGCCGGTGGAGAAGGCCGTGGCCGCGGCAGCCGAACCGGTGATTACAGAATTGGCCATTTCGTGTTTGACAACGCCTACCTGTATATCGTCCACGGTAAGTCTTTCGCCTTTGTACCAGCGGGTAAGGGTCTGAATACTCTGGGAACAGCCATCCGGAATCAAAACAATGACGTTTTTTGCTTTTTTGCCATGTCCATGGCCATAGCCGGCAAATGCAGTGTTAATAGAAAATGTGCTGATCAGCGCAAGCGCTAAAAAAACAATGGTAATTCTCTTAAATGTGTTCATTTGATATTCTCCTTGTTATCATTTTTCTTTATGGGTTCGATTTTCAGTGCAAAGAACTGAGCTGAAAGACTAACACCGCTATGTTATCACCTCCTTTCCACGAAGCCTTTCGCCATAGTTATCGGCGAGTTTTCTATCTCTATACGCTCTAATTGTTTCAGTTTTATTGAGTTTTTGTAAATAAACGTTCGGAGTTAATTAGAAGTGCGTTAGGAAAAAAGCCAAGAAATCTGAAGCCTATAATTGAGGGGGTATGGAAAAGTTATCTTCAATCTTGATGAACTCGTAAAAAGTCCGATTTAGACGGTTTCGTAAAAAGTTTAAATTCAAGGCGTGCAAATTTTGTAATCATGAGGCGTACTTATCGTACGTTGAATGATTGCAAAATGCAGCACAACGCAGAAGTTGGACTTTTTACGAGACCGTCAATCTTAACAAAAAGATAATCTGTATCTAATGAAATTTACACAAACATTTCTTAAAATAATCCGAATGAGCTTAAATTATTCGGGTAGGAAACTTGAGAAAGGAAAAATGAATACAATACATACAATTATTTTTGATTTTGACGGCACCCTTGCGGACACGCAAAAAGCAATTCGGCATGCGTTTTTAAACACGCTTCAACACATCGGGATACCGGTTCCCTTAGATGCTTTTATGAACGAGATCTACTCCCAAACAGTAGAGGATATGTTTCGCCAAGTCGGTGTTGTAGATAAGAACCTTCTGAAAAAAGCTGTTTCTCTTTATTGCCGTTTGTATGGCGTCATTGCTCCACAAAAAGCAAGTCTCTTTCCCGGCGTTTTACAAACACTTGAAAGACTTCGTGAACGCAACCTATCCCTGGCCATTGCCACAAACGAAAACAGAAAAAACCTTGAACGTCTTTTGCCCACATTAAAAATAGCTCATTTTTTTTCTGTTACGATTTGTGAAGATGAAGTCGGCCGTCCCAAACCCCATCCCGAAATGGTATATAAAATTCTGGATAAAACGGGTTCCTCCCCCGACCAAACCCTGGTTGTAGGTGATTCGGCATTGGATATATTAATTGGCAAGGCAACACATTGCAACACGTGTGCCGTCACCTACGGAACTCATCCTGAAGAAAAGCTAAACGATTATTCCCCTGATTGGCTTATTGATCATTTCGCTTCGGTGTTGGAGATCTTGGAACGGATTGAAATGCGGATGTCCTGGGTTGCTGGAATTGTTCGCGAAACCTTACAAAAGAATAGTAAATTTTACAGTTAGAATAAATACCGCTTCAAATCTTTTCCTTGATAACGTGAAACGACATTGTGGCCCCGGTGACGTCGCTTCGTCCGGTAAAAACAAAGGCCACCACCCACAAAATTTCCAGAAAAATGATGACTCCGGGATTCCAAAATGTTTGCAGCCCTTTTAGGATATCCGGAAGTTGGGATGGACCGGAGGGGAAAAATAGAGAAATACACACGGCATAGGGAATTGAACAGATCCCCATAATTTGATAGGCGGATATTTTACCCTTGCCTCTGTAGTCTGCCCGATAAAATTCGGACAGAAATCTCCAGCTTTGTGTTATCAATACCGTTACGAAAAAGGCCGTAACATAATTTCTATTAAAAAAAAAGCAAAGGCTCAAAAGCCCGGAAGCTGAAAATATTATTGCCGTCACAGCCTGGATGGGCATAACCTTTTGATTGTCGTATCCGTGGGCATAGGAAATTTTTTTGGTTTTACCGCAAAAGACAAAATACCTGTTTTTGAACAAGTTCTGAAAGAAAGGTGAAACGTCGGACAGGAGCTTTCCATAGCAGCAGCCGAAGCTGATACACGCCAATCTTCCGATCCCTTCCCCAAAAGCGTAAGCGATGGCAACCGAAGCAAGCACGGATGCAATCTGAATGTCAATTCCCATGTGCTTTCCCAAAGTTTCTCGAATAAGCCAAACCATCCATGGAATGATAATAATACCTACAAAAAATGCACCGCCCACGCTAAACGTGGAAGGTTTTTTTTCAACGATTCTGGCAATAATTTTGGACGCCGGCATACAAAAAGAAAAAACACCAATAACCATTGGAAAAATAATGACCATTGGAAGTTCAATGGCCCCTAGTAAAACAAAAATAAGTGCGGTGGCAAAGACATAGGCACTGGCGTTAAAAAAACCATAGTAAGTGAAATTTACACCCACCCATTTATTGTCGTCAATTTTCTTTTTGGGTACGGCACCGATGATTTGCCATTTTTCCTTGGGTAACGATTTAAAGCTTCGCTGAAATAAAACCGAGATGATCAGCGCAATTGCTGCGATAAATAGTGTATTGACCATTTGATGGCTCCTTTTGTTAGGAAAGACCTGTGGCGATGTGCGATCGAACCGTCACATCGGTTTCAACAACCGGTCTTCCAAATGCTTTCGAAAAGCGAGTTGTTACGTTGGAATGATGCATATTTGAAATAATGTCTTCACAAAATGTCACCGCATCCTTTTGGAAAATAAGAACATCCAAAGAACTGCCAGGCCGATACAGACTCTTGGGTTGGCCTTTTTTCAAAAACAATCCCCGCGTAACCTTCCGGGGACGTTGGTAACGGGTGTCACTGTAGCATTGAATAATATTGCCGATCATCAATGCCACAATTTCGATCATCGCAACAAGGCCCACGCCGGAGCCATTTGGAACCCGGGTGTCAATAATGGTGACCACCCGTTTGTTTTTAGAATAAGGGGTAGCCTCGGCAATAAGTGCTCCGGGATTACAGGAATGGTATCTGCCGTCATACTCATAAATGTCCAGCACTTCTCCTGAAACAGGTGCGTGATTATAATGATACTTTTCCGGTGTCAGCCGAAAAACAGCGTAATCGCCCTTTGAAAACGCTCGAAGCCACTCTGTTTTTTCCGGACCGATAAGTTCCTCAAATTGAAAAAATTTTTTTTTGAGAAAAAGCTGAGATTCGTTTTCAAATGATCCCACCAGCATTTTTGAATCTGCGGGTGAAACAACCGCCGCCGGATCGTCAGGCATGGGACGTTTCTCCCAATAATTAATTTTTCTTTCAAATATCTTTCGTGGAGAATTCAGATGTTCTATACTTTCCATACATTCGTCAAGATCGATGTTTAAATCCTGTATGACATGCTTTGAATTGCACATGTTTAAAACACATGGCAGGTCGTAATTAAAAAAACCCAGCAACCTGGAGCTTATCGAGGAAGTTAACGCCTTGAACAACGTACCGGCATTTTCTCTTGCATGATTGTACAAAAAGTTGATCATCCGGTCAGCGTATAACTTCTCCGTCACAATCTGCCCGCTCTCCCGTTCAATATATTGATGTATCATGGGTGAAACCTTAGAGTGAATCGGGTGCATTACCAGTTTGTTAATTGCTATCCAAGACTTTTTGGTTTCAGGTTTCAGTGTTCAGGTGTCAGCTAATTCGTTTCTCACTTCTGACACCTGAAACCTGACACCTGAAACCTGATGGCGAGGTTTTCGCTCAAAAATAAATAAGTTAATGCGTGAGAACCATTTTAACAAATCGGTAATGCTCCCAGTGAATCCGTCATGATGGTACCGTCTTTTCCTCATTAATATCCTGATGGATCGTTAGAAGCGTCAAGGATATCAGCTTCCTCAACCGATCAACGGAAATGCTTTGGTTCATTACTTCTTTTTTTATCCTTAACAGAAAGTCGCAAGCGCTGTTTCCGTCTAAAATCGCCAAAAGCGCCGGGTTGTAGTAACCTTCCCTCCAAATTTTCCAGGAATCAATCTTTTTAAAATCCGACTCCAAATATCCAAAGGCTTCATCCATGTACTGAGCCCTTAAAATGTCTCGATAATATTTTTCTGCGGCGGAGTTAAATTCCAACCCTGAAAGTTTCATGGGCGTCGAAGCATTGGCAAGTTTTAATATTTCCTGTGTCAGTTTTGAAGACACCGCATGTGTTTCCGGAGATGTTATCCTGAGTTCAATATCTGTTATGGTTTTGTTCATGTTCATCATTTCAATCAAATCTTTGCCATCTGTTTTTAAAATCTCGACAAGGGCTTTACAATACTCGGCATTCAAGACTCGGAGATATCCCGAATATCGGCGGCTCAATCGGGAACCTTTTGTCTTTTTCAAAATGTTTGCCAAAAATTGGTTGCGGGTATTTTTTAGAACAAAAAATGTTGGAATTCCGATGGCTGATCCGAAAAATATTTGTCGCCGCTCGCTTTCAACGCAAGGATCATCCGGAATCATCTGATGGGTCATCTTTTCCTGAAGAACATACTTGAACCCAAGGGCGGTAATCAGACATTGAAGATTCGCTGCATGTGACATATCGTTTTTTATGCTTTCAAACTGGCTGTAATATCGCCCTTCAAATCCTGAAAAACCCATATTTTCAAAACATCGCAACCGGCACAGAAGATAGAGCGCCATGGATGTGTCAAACACCCCCAGATCGGACAGATCTTTTTTAAGCAATGTTTCGCTGCCGAGCCGGCCGTCTAATGCCGGGCTTTGATCCGTACTCATGAGAGATACAAGATAGTCAATCAATCTAAAATCCTTGACAAAATCCCCTCGAACCCTAAAAAGTTTACTGAGAAATTTATCCAGTCCTTCCGGACCAAAGGGTGTTATGGGATTACCGAGGATTTTAAGATTCGCCTTTTTTTTCCATCTTCGCCAAATCATACGAAGATGTGTAAAATCGAGTTCATGGGGTAAAAATCCCAGGGCCTTTTCAGGATGAAAATCCCAAAAATCAAGCCGGTACGGTGCACCGCTGTAAGTACCCACAAAAAGCGGAAGAAAATGTTCGGTAATCTTGATCACCAAATCTCCGAAATATTTCTCATCTCTTTTCGTAAAGCCGGACGTTTTATCCTTTAGCAGGCGTGTCAATTTTCGACTGCCCAGGCTGATATGGGTTCCATTGTTTGCCAGACAGATATTTGAAGTGTTCGGCAATACAACTATATTTTTTGTAATAATGCCTGCTTCTTTTAATTTGGCAACGGCATTCAACTGGCTGCGAGACAGCACCTGGTGACACAGTACCATATAGCGATACTTTTCTTCACCCTTATCCCATCCGGAAAGACAGGGGCTCATAAAAAGGTTTCTGTAAAAAGAATCTGAAATCAAGTCATTTAATATTTTCTGCCGAACCGGTGGATTGGGTGCAAAATAGACCATTGCTTGTTGGCCAAGGTCGGCAAGTTTGAATTTTTTGTTTGCATAAAGGACAAGAAACTGGGTGAGTAAAAATCGTTTTAATGTTTCTTTTGCAATCCCGTTTCCAATAGATTCGTCGGTATTCAAGGAAACCGGATAAAAAGAATAGGTCTCAGGCGAAGTATTGTCGCTAAGAAAATGTTTCATCAATCCATCCCCGATGTCTTTGATCATGGGATGCGAATGAGATGGACAGATAACATCCGAAAGGGCCAATTTAAGCAGATAACTCACCGGCACTCTCATCAACTCTTTATCTGTTCCAGGAACATTAAACCGACTCAGGTCCTTTCGTTTGGGACCGGTCGCGTTTGTTTTATCCGCCAGAATGTCCTGGCTGAAGACACTTTGTGCATAAGGGCTCAAAACAGATCTTGGAAATCTCACCCAGCTGTTTTCCCAAATGTTTTCCGAATGGTCGCTAAGATAAGCTTCCAAAGAGTCCATCAGCTTTCGGGAAGTGTCACCGGCCGCGGATTGCTTTTGAATGTTTTTATAATAATTGGATGCTTTGATATAGAGCGGCAGATCAACCTGATCATTGCTCCCTTTGACCACCGTCTGAAATTCATTTTCAGCACCCACAGTTGTATCGTTAAGGGAAAAGGGAATAGATGATGCAAACATTTCCGGATAACTTTGATCGATTCCCAGCAGACTCCGAATCCGCTTGAGTCTTTCTTCACGGTCATTCGAGGAGTTACGATGTCTGACAATTTTTAAATTAGGTGTTGACCGATAATAGGTCATGGCAAAATGGTGTCCTTCACTTTTTATAAATCAATAAACCCTAAAATAGGGTGTAATTTTAAATAATATTAATCACAAATGTTAATTGATTATTAGGGTAGAGTGAAACTTTTATGTTAATTCAAGAAATTTAGCTAACCCTAAAGGGAGTTTTGAAGAAAGGTCGTATAATTGATCGGGGCATGAACTGACAGAAATTTTGGCGGGGGTGGAAACCATCTATGAAAATGGGTGTTACATTTGGAAGTACTTTCTTCTTCGAAACCATCAACATCTTCAGTAAAACCATCTGTGCCGAAACCAGGATAATTTTTATGGCCAAGATAATACGATTCCCCTGCATGGTAAAATTTGAATGAAATCATAGAAGGCGGTGTGGATGTAACAATATCCCGGCTGTTGATCACACCATAAATCCGAATACCTTTGAGCGAATGAATGAAAGCGGCGTTGCCCACACGCGGTGATCCGAATGTGTAAAGGGCCTGTGGTGGTTTTAATGAGGCTGCCAGAGTGGCCAGGGCTGCACCGAGGCTATGGCCGGTATAAAATATTGGCAGGCTGATGGATAAAAGCTCCATATGGACCTCATCCCATATCCCGTCAAAGACTTTTTTAAAACCTTTATGAACCCATCCGCCGCCGGGCCATTTACCGGGGAATGCATTGAAGTTGTGGATCCAGTTTTCAAGTTTTCCGCTTGTTCCGCGGAAAACAAGCACGGCAAAAGGATTCTCGATATCCTTTTTGGATGTGATAATGGCGCACTGGGCTTTTCCGGAGTCGAAAAAACGGTGTTCCTGCAAATGGACCTTGTTTAATATTTGATTTCGCGTGGGAGTGCCGGGCCATTTACCGGTCTCTTTGGAGTCTTTTTTATAGATCAGGCGACAAAACTCAGAGAACCACCATGCATTGATGACGCTGAAACCCGAAGCATTGACCTGAAATGGTTTAAGTGCATTCGTGGCAAAGTAATGGTTTGAACCTCCCGGATTTAAAAGGGCTTGCCACGTGTTGTGAAACTGCATGAAAATTTATTCCCATGATCATCTCTAAGAGATCTTAAAAAAAGTCTCGGGTTGTGTAAAATCGGAAACGAGTCAAATTTTAGACCACTTTGGATCAGAGAGTCAACAATTATTAGAATTGTGTTAGGGATGAGATAGGGAAATGTTAGGCTTATTCCTGTTTTCTTTAAACAGATTCGATTTTCCGGGGCATAACGGATTAATATATTGCTAAATATTTGCATCCCGATATCACTAAAAAGCCGTTGAAGCAGGGGCCAAAATAAATTTTTAACTCAAGGTTAATTCAACGCTAACACAAGGTTTTTAAAAACATTTCAACTTAACTTATTCATTATACTTTTTAACTCACTAAACTCCATGCAAATTTTCAAAGATCTTTTCTTTTTAAAGGGTAAAAAGATCCCCGGTCAGCTGGTGATACAGTTAACGGATAAATGCAATGCCCGTTGTCCCCAATGCGGAATGCGCTCCACGGAAAAATTTCAACGCACGAAATTATCTCTTGACGAAGTGAAGCGCATTATAGATGCGTCCGCTCAAAACGGTGTAAAAGCCGTATCATTTACAGGCGGCGAACCGTTTCTTTATTTTGATGAATTGTGCCTTTTGATAAAATACGCCGGTCAACTGGGAATCGAATACATACGCACCGGTACCAATGGGTTCTTTTTTCGGAACACCAAGGGTTCGAACTTCGAGTCGAAAATAAAAACCATCGCGGAAAAACTGGCCGGAACACCGGTTCGAAATTTTTGGATCAGCATTGATTCGGCGGTTCCGGAAATTCACGAGAGAATGCGGGGGTTTCCAGGGGTCATCAGCGGTATCGAAAAAAGTCTTCCCATTTTTCACGAATTCGGCATTTATCCTTCGGTAAACCTGGGAATAAACCGCAACATGGCTCCAAACATGGACAGAATAGACCCCTCAAGATTTGAGAGTAACGCAGATTTGATTCAAGAAATTTACCACAATTACATGGCTGCATTTAGAATGTTCTATGGCTTCGTCATCGATATGGGATTTACCATGGTCAATATGTGTTATCCCATGAGCGTTATTCCTGAAACAGAAGGATCGGTGCTGAACCCCGTTTATGCTGCAACATCCCCAAGCGATATTGTAAGATTCAATACAACTGAAAAGATGCTGCTTTTTAGAGCGCTTTTGAAAACCATTATCAAATTTCGTTCTGAAATCCGGATATTCACCCCCTTAAGTTCGCTCTATGCCCTGACCATGCAATTGGCACACGGACCGGCAGCCGCCTATCCCTGCCGCGGTGGCATTGATTTTTTCTTTATCGATTCGCGGGATGGAAATACTTACCCGTGCGGCTATCGGGGCAATGAGAATTTCGGTAAATATTGGGAAATCGACTGGGATAAGGTTCACAGCAACGGAAATTGCACCATGTGCGACTGGGAATGTTTTCGAGACCCCTCCGAGCTTTTCGGGCCGATTTTGCAAAGTATATCCAACCCGCTGGGTCTTATCAAAAAGGTAAAAAAGGATCCTCAATATTTCCGTTTGTGGTGGAATGATATAAAATACTATCGTGCCTGTGATTTTTTTAATGGGCGCTGTGCACCGGATTTTAAAGAATTGAAAAATAATTAATTTGTATCTATGCAAGAGACATTAGATAAATCTTCAGCTGAGTTAAAGACTTCGATATTTAAGCATGTAAATATAAAGGCCATGAAATCAAGATTCTTGATTTTGCCTCCCCTATCTATAGCTTATAATGCGTTTACTGCTGCCCTGAAGACATTTCTTAAAGACGATTGCTTCACCCTTTCTTGCTCTATTTCATTTATTTTTCTTTTTTCTTTAATTCCATTTTCAACCTTAAGTTTTTTTATTTTTAATGCCATACAGCGAACGATCTTTTCCGGGGATGTCTGGACAAACACGCTTGTGGAAATGATTGCCAATGAGTTGATCCATATTATTCCCTTTGTTACCAAACAATGGGTCAAAACCTACATTGTCAATCCCCAGGCATACGTATCATTTACACTCTTCAGCTTCCTACTGCTTCCGGTGATCAGTGGGTTTATCTTTCATGAACTGGAAATATCCTATCGTAAAATATTCAAACTTCCGGTCCGGCACTTACTCCTGCGTCAGATATTTTATTCAATTACCAGTATATTTGTGGTTCTTCTTCTTTACACCTCCAATTTTCTTTGGCTCATTGTTTCATCGGCAGCATCGCATATCCATTCTTTTCTCAACAGCAAATCTTATTTAAAAGAAGTATTGTCATTCACAGCCAATCATTTACCATCTTTTCTTACAGACGGAATATCCATTGTTGTACTCGGTATATTTTTTCTTGTCACAGTCAAAATATTTTTAAACATCAAAATTCAACTGAAATACCGGCTTTTTTCAGCCGCCCTTTTTTCTGTATTATGGATATTCGCAAGGGGGTTGTTTAACCTGTATTTATTCCATATTTCTCGAGTGAATTTGCTTTACGGCTCATTGAGTTCGGTCATTGTCATATTGCTATGGATTTTTTATTCCTCAACCGCCCTGCTTTACTCGGTGGAAGTCATGTATGTGCTACACTCGGGTCAATCCAAACCTGAATCTTGCATATGAAAGCCTCCAACTCGTGCAAAATTCAGGTTAAACGCTGACGTTTTTTGTGTCCTTTTGACTTCAGAACATTTTTCAAAATGATCAGCCAATACGTTAAATCACAATATATTGTGATAGAATCTATTTTCTAACCAATTTTTAGCGCTTTTCTAATTCTCTCTGAATTATACATTGCTATTTTATAATGGATTTTGATTCGACCGGGGAAAATTAAAATACCATCAAAAAAGGAGCGACACGAAATGCGAATCGATTTTCATGTTCATTCCAAATTTTCAAAAAGACCGTCCCAATGGTTTCTTCAGAAACTGGGAAGTCCGGAAAGTTTTACAGAACCTTTGCATATTTACACCGTTGCAAAGAAAAAAGGGATGTCTCTGGTCACCATTTCCGATCACAACACCATCGATGGGGCCTTGGAGATCGCACACCTTCCGGACACCTTTGTCAGTGAAGAAGTGACGTCGTATTTTCCTGATGATGGATGCAAGGTCCACGTGTTGACAATCAATATTACGGAAAACCAGCATCGGGATATCCAAAAGATCCGAAAAAATGTGTTTGAACTCATCGAATATTTAAACCATGAACATATTTTTCATGTTCTGGCCCACCCCCTTTACAGCATCAACAACTTATTAACGGTTGAACATTTCGAGAAGTTTTTACTACTCTTTAAAATTTTCGAGCTGAACGGTACCCGAGACGGTCACATTAACCAATGCCTGAAACAAGTTCTCTCAAAACTCCAACCCGAAGACATCTATCGGTTAACCGAAAAACATAACATATCCCCAGGGTATTCGGAACCGTGGGAAAAAAATGTCATCGGAGGATCAGATGATCACGGTTCACTGAATATTGCCCGCACCTATACCCAAATAAACGGGGTACATGATTTGACATCTGCATTAAAAAGCATTGAAAGCGGCAACTCGACGGTAGTGTCTTTGGCGTCAACCCCGAAAACCATGGCCCATAATCTCTACGGGATTGCATATCAGTTCTATCGCAAAAAATTCGATATGAAAAAATATGACGGCAAAGACATTTTACTGCAGTTTCTTGACCAATCGCTGCGAACAGACAGTACGGAAGAAAAGGGGTTTATGACCAAATTATATTGCCTGTGGCAATATAAAAAACAGCTCAAGGTAAAATCGACTTTCCCAGAGACCCTTTTGGGGTTACTTAGAAAAGAAACACACAAACTCATTCACGACAACCCCCAACTGATGAGAATTGCAGAAGGGGAGAAAACAAATTCAAATACCCCTGAAAAAGAATGGTTTGATTTTGTCAACCAGTTATCCAACAGCGTTTTGCTTCACTTTGGCGATCATCTTATGGATAATATATCCGGTGCAAATGTGTTTAATGTTTTTCACACCATCGGATCGGCAGGAGGACTTTATACCCTTTTGGCGCCGTATTTCATCTGTTATTCGCTTTTTAGGGACGATCGTCGATTCGGTAAAAGGATTCTTGAGGAGTGTTTTAAAAATACCGGATTAAATGTGAACGAAGATGCCTTTAAGGTCGCACATTTCACCGATACGTTCTATGATGTAAATGGCGTAGCACTCAGCCTTCAACAACAGATTCAGGTGGCCATACGAACCCACAAGAATCTTACGATCCTCACCTGTGATTCTGAAAATAGATCCAAACGTAAAGGGATCCAACATTTTAAACCCATTGGTGTTTATGAACTTCCCGAATATCCTGAATTGAAAATTTTTTATCCCCCATTACTTGAAATGCTGAATTATTGCTATGAACAAAATTTTACACACATCCACTCAGCCACTCCCGGTCCCATCGGGATGGCGGCACTTGCCATTTCAAAAATCCTTAAACTTCCGATCTACGGAACCTACCACACGGCACTGCCCCAGTATGCGCAAATCCTGACAGGAGATAACACCATAGAAGATATCATGTGGAAATTTATATTGTGGTATTATGATCAGATGGATTTTATATATGTACCCTCTCGAGATACCGGAGAGGAATTAATGGAAAAAGGTATCCATCCGGACAAAATCAAGGTATTTCCAAGAGGTATCGATATCGATCGGTTTCATCCTTCAAAACGAAACGGATATTTAAAAAAGTATTATCAAATCAAAGAAACCATCAAACTACTGTATGTGGGACGGGTTTCAAAAGAAAAAAATCTTCATCTTCTCGTTGATGTTTTCAAAACGCTTACTCAAAAGGTTAAAAATGTCCATCTTGTGGTTGTGGGTGACGGACCGTATCTTGATGAAATGAAGGAAGAGCTACGGGGAATGCCGTGCACGTTTACCGGATATCTGGAAGGTGAGGTGCTCTCATTCGTATACGCTTCCAGCGACATCTTTGTTTTCCCCAGTACCACGGATACCTTCGGAAATGTGGTTCTGGAGGCACAGGCTTCAGGAATTCCGGTTATCGTGACAGATAAGGGGGGACCCCATGAAAATATGCTTAAAAACCGGACCGGATGGATTGTAAAGGCTGATGATCCAAAAGATCTCCTTGATGCCATTCGGCGCATGATCTCACAACCTCACCGGATACGAAAAATGGGGAAATCGGCAAGAGATTACATGGAATCGAGATCCTTTGACGGTGCTTTTATTAAAACATGGAAAATGTATCAGGAAGGGTATGATGACCCAAAAATACATACCGCCTCAATTTACCCCAATGTTGCATAAAAAAGATGGCAAAAAGATAGCAAAACCTTTTGAGTATTGAAGTTGTAGGAAATTGAAGCAATTTACGAGGAATAGACCCATAG
>Ga0272444_10001546_pt1 | contig 22062 bp, 20 predicted proteins | sample SSMForm13_FD_201033 | JGI IMG/M metagenome (GOLD analysis project Ga0272444, IMG submission 201033) | Marine sediment archaeal communities from Little Sippewissett salt marsh, Falmouth, MA, United States - SSM-Form-13 | ecosystem: Environmental > Aquatic > Marine > Wetlands > Sediment ...
ATTCATCCTCTTCCGTATTTTTGACATTCTCAAGCCACCTCCGGTCGACTGGTTCGACCGGGAGATGAAAAATGGCCTTGGAGTCACTCTTGACGACGCCATCGCAGGAATCTACGCTGCCATTCTGCTGCGTCTTTTTCTGCTGCTTTTTTCCTAACCGGAGGTCTTTCTTGATGGCAGCCCATGACATCGCCGTACTCACAACGGGAGACGAACTTCTGAACGGGGAGCTGACCGATACCAACACCAGCACCATTGCAGAGATTCTTTCTCGACACGGCTATCAGCTTCGCTGTTCCCTGAGCGTTCCCGATCAGGAAAAAGAGATTTCTGCAGCCCTCTCCTATCTCGTCGGACATGTTCAGTTTATTATTGTCACCGGAGGACTGGGCTCAACGGGAGACGATCTCACCGCCCGAGCTGCTGCACGGGCCTTGGGACAGTCCCTGGTCATCAATGAAGAAGCACTGGATATGATTCACCAGTGGTTCGCCTCAAGGCATCGCGCCATGGAGCCGAACAACGAACGGCAGGCCCTGCTGCCCCAATGGGCCGAACCACTACTCAACCCTTATGGCACAGCACCGGGTTTCCGTCTTCAACAGCAGAACTGCGAGCTGTTCTTCCTGCCAGGCGTTCCCAGTGAAATGAAGGTGATGTTCGAACAATCAGTCCTTCCCGTTCTTAAGCTTAAGATTCCCGAAGTGACCCCAATACAACAGCGGGACTTCAAACTCTTTGGTCTGCCCGAACCACGGGTTGACAGCCTGATTCCTTACCGTCAACTGCCGCAGGGTGTTAATGTTGCTTTTGCTCTCGACTATCCGCTTGTCCTGTTGAAATTGAAAGCATCCGGTCAGGATGCAACGGAACTCCTGGACCAGGCAGAAGCTTTGATTTTCAAAGAACTTGGCGAACACATCATGGCCCGCGATGGCGAAGAGCCCGAAGCCAATGTCGGCCGGCTACTGACAAGCTCCGGGCTCACTCTGTCCCTGGCAGAATCCTGTACCGGCGGATTACTGTCCAGCATGTTGACCAGCCAGCCTGGTGCGTCCACCTTTCTGGAACGCGCGGCAGTGACCTATGCGGATTCGGCAAAACAGGATTGGCTGCGGGTGCCTCCAATGATCCTCCAACAACATGGTGCAGTCAGTGAACACTGTGCCCGGGCAATGGCCAGCGGACTTCGTCACGCGACAGGAACCGATCTGTCCGTGGCTATCACCGGTATCGCCGGTCCGGATGGCGGCACTGCTGAAAAACCGGTCGGTACGGTTTATATTTCTCTGGCCAGCTCTGGAGGAGTTCATGTAAAAAAATACAATTTTTCCGGTGATCGGAAGAAAGTTCAACGTATGAGCGCCTACATGGCTCTGGAATGGATCCGTCGTTTCACCCTGCGCCATCTGGAAAACTGAACAAACTATCACTCAATGCTCTTCTTTCAGACGCTAAATTTCTTTTTGCCCGGGGAAAGAATAACTACTCGACAGCGATCCAAAAAAGAATTAGTATTATTTAAGAGGGGAAGATCGAAAGTGAAATACCATTTTCCCACCAATTTGTGTTCGCACTTGTGCCTTTTTCTGACACAAGCACGTGAGACATATCGGAATACATTGATGCTTCAAACACAAACGACTTGTCATATCTTTAAAATAAATGGAGGAATTCATGTCTGACGACAACCGCAATCGAGCCCTCGAACTGGCAATGGGCCAGATTGAAAAACAGTTCGGCAAAGGTAGCATTATGCGCCTTGGCTCTGATTACCAGATGCCCGCCGTTGCAACCATTCCGACCGGGTCCCTCAGCCTGGATCTGGCTCTTGGAGTTGGCGGTATCCCCAAAGGGCGTATCATTGAGATTTTTGGACCTGAATCCTCCGGGAAAACCACCCTGGCCCTGCACATCCTTGCGGAAGTCCAGAAACAGGGGGGCGTTGCTGCATTTATCGATGCCGAGCATGCTCTGGATATTCAATATGCCCAGCATCTTGGCGTCAAAGCGGATGATCTGCTCGTCAGTCAGCCGGACACCGGTGAACAGGCCCTCGAAATAACGGAGATGCTGGTCCGCAGTGGCGCGATAGACGTTCTGGTGGTTGACTCCGTTGCCGCCCTGACACCCCGGGCTGAAATCGAAGGCGAGATGGGCGACTCCCATATGGGCCTTCAGGCCCGTCTGATGTCACAGGCACTACGCAAACTGACCGGTATTGTCAGTAAATCAAACTGCAGCATCATTTTCATCAATCAGATCCGGATGAAAATCGGCGTCATGTTCGGCAACCCGGAAACTACGACCGGCGGCAATGCCTTGAAATTCTATGCCTCCGTTCGGCTTGATATCCGGCGGATCGCATCTTTGAAACAGGGACAGGATGTTATCGGCGGCAGGACGCGGGTTAAAGTGGTTAAAAATAAAGTGGCTCCGCCATTCAAACAGGCGGAATTTGATATTATGTATGGAACCGGAATCTCCCGCGAAGGGGATATTCTTGATCTTGGCGTTGATAATGATCTCGTTGAAAAGAGTGGTTCCTGGTTCTCCTATAAAGGGGAGCGTGTCGGACAGGGCAGAGAAAATGCCAAACAGTACCTCAAGGAACATGCTGAAATTACCGATGAGATCGAAAACAGCCTGAGAGACCTTTATGGTATCGGAACAGAGCCGATCGAAACGTCAGAGGTTCAAGAGTGAAAAAGGAAGAAACCAATCCATAAAAGTTAACTAATTGAAAAGTCAACAGGATGGAATTATGACTCTGAATGAAATTCTCGGCATGGCACTTAAAGCAAATACTTCGGATGTTCATCTGAAAGCCGGACTTCCACCGGTCTTCCGTATTGATGGCAATCTGCGCCCCCTGCCCAAAGCTCCCCGACTCACAGCGGAAGCGGTCAGTAGCATGTGCGAAGCGATCATGAATGATCGCCAGCGGGCAAAATTCGAAGAAGCCAGTGAAGTCGATCTGGCTTACAGCGTGCCTGGCCTTGGCCGTTTCCGCGCCAACGTGTTCATGCAGCGCAACTCCGTGTCTGCGGTTTTCCGTGCCATTCCATTCAAGGTCGCGACCCTGGATGACCTTCTGATGCCAACGATTCTTAAAAAAATCTCTGACGAATCGCGCGGATTGGTATTGGTGACCGGGGCAACCGGAACCGGAAAATCAACCACCCTGGCGGCGATGATTGACTACATCAACAGCACGCGAACCGCCCATGTAGTCACTGTCGAAGACCCCATCGAATATCTCCATCGGGACCGCAAATGCATTATCAATCAGCGCGAAGTCGGTTTTGATACGGCCGGGTTCTCGCCCGCATTGAAGAGTGCCCTGCGGCAGGATCCCGACGTGATTCTCGTCGGCGAGATGCGTGACCTGGAAACAGCAGAAACCGCACTGGCGGCAGCGGAAACAGGGCACCTGGTGTTGTCGACCCTGCACACCATTGATGCCCCGGAAACCATCTCGCGTATCATCTCAATGTTTCCACCGCATCAGCAGCGCCATATTCGCCTGCAGCTATCCAATGTTCTCAAAGGGGTCGTTTCTCAACGTCTGATCCCCCGGATCGAGGGAAAAGGCCGCGTCGCTGCCGTTGAAGTCATGATCTCCACAGCGAGGATTCGGGAACTGATCGATGATCGTGAAAAAACCGTCCAGCTTAAAGATGCCATAGCCCAGGGCTATACAACCTACGGCATGCAGACTTTCGATCAGGCCCTGATGGACCTAGTCAAGAGAAAAGTCATCAGCTACGAAGAGGCGCTGCGCCAAAGTTCGAATCCAGATGATTTCAAGCTCAAGTTTTCCGGGATTGATTCCACCTCCGATACCTCCTGGAGCGACTTTGAACGGGGGAAAGAACAGGAAGAACAGGATGTCATAGAATCACAAGCGAAAAAGGAAGGTCTGGATGATGATGGCCAGGTCGAGATCGAACGCTTCTGACCCCTTTCCCGCAGCGCTGCGCCTGCTGACCCGCCGTGATCGATGTGAAGCCGAACTGCGCCAGAAACTCAAGCAGTTCGGCTTTCCTTTATCTGCAATAGATGAAACGATTGCAAAATGCCGGGAATATGGTTACCTGGATGATGAGCGTTACGCTCAGGAACGAGCACGCAGCCTCATGCGCAGTGGCCGAGGTGTTGGCCGTAAAATCCGCCTGGATTTACGTCAACGGGGCCTCGCCGATGACGTTGTCCAGAAAGCCCTGGCCACTGCTGAAGAAGAGTTTTCATCGGCCCGAATTCTACGTGAACAACTCGAACGCCGCTTTCCATCCTTTGTTTATGCGGCTGCCGATGAGCGCGAACGCAGACGTGTTATCGGTTACTTCCAGCGCCGGGGGTTTTCTCTCGATCAGATTTTTAGCGTTTTAAAAAATTAACCGACTCCAGCGCTCTGTTGAAATCGCTTAAAATCCTTTTCAAAACCGGCCTCTTCGATTAATATCCCTGTTCACCCTGCTATTCAAACAATGATTAAGACTGTTCTTATAGAAGATCGGAAAGGCCGAACAACATGATGACAGGAAATGAAATAAGAGCCCGTTTTTTGAAATTTTTTGAAGATCGCGGGCATACGATTGTCTCTTCCTCTTCACTGGTACCCCATAACGATCCCACCCTGCTGTTTACCAATGCCGGGATGAACCAGTTTAAAGATTGCTTCCTCGGAGACGAGAAGCGCGATTATGTCCGTGCAACTACATCACAGAAATGTGTCCGCGCCGGCGGCAAACATAACGATCTGGAAAATGTCGGTCGCACAGCACGCCATCATACTTTTTTTGAAATGCTCGGTAATTTTTCTTTCGGCGATTATTTCAAGAAAGAAGCGATTTCCTATGCCTGGGAGTTCCTGACACGAGAAATGAACCTCGATATCGACCGTCTTTATGTCTCGGTTTATACCGACGACGATGAAGCCGCCGATATCTGGCATAAGCAGGAAGGAATCCCACGCGAACGTATCTACCGTTTCGAGGAAGACAATTTCTGGTCGATGGGCGATACCGGTCCCTGCGGCCCCTGTTCGGAAATTTTCTACGACAACGGTCCCGAGGTCGGCTGTGGATCATCTGACTGCCAAGTCGGTTGTGACTGCGACCGCTTCATGGAAATCTGGAATAACGTTTTCATGCAGTTCGACCGACAGCCCGGTGGCGAACTGATCCCACTGCCCAAACCCGCTGTTGATACAGGCATGGGCCTGGAACGCCTTGCGACCGTCATGCAAAAAGTCCAGTCAAATTACGACACCGATCTGCTTCGCGATATCATCGCCTACATTGAAAAACTTTCTGGAAAAACCTATGGCGAGAGTGATGAGAATGACGTTTCCATGCGGGTCATGGCCGACCACAGCCGGGCGACAGCCTACCTGATTGCAGATGGCGTGCTGCCGTCCAATGAAGGACGGGGTTACGTCCTGCGCCGGATCATGCGCCGGGCTATGCGTCACGCAAAAATGCTGGGATTCGAAGATCCTGTGCTGTTCAAGACCGCGACGTTCGTCCTCGAATTCATGGCGGATGCTTACCCAGCCGAAGCTGAGCGCAAAGAGTTTGTCGCCAAAGTCGTCCAGAACGAAGAAGAACGTTTCATCGCCACTTTGGGCAACGGATTACGTATTCTCCAGGAGGAGATCGCACAGTTAAAGGAAGCCGGACAAACCGTCATCCCGGGAGAAACCGTTTTTAAACTCTACGACACCTACGGTTTCCCGGTTGACCTGACCGCCGATATCGTTGAAAAAGACGGTTACAGCCTCGACGAAAAGGGCTTCGAAAGCTGTATGGAAGCGCAACGGGCACAGGCGCGTGAACACTGGAAGGGCTCCGGAGAAGAAGCGGTCTCGGCGATTTACAAGCAGTTGGTTGATCAGGGTCTGAAGAGCACATTCAGCGGATATAGCACAGAGCAGGACCAGGGTGACGTTCTGGCCCTGCTGCGTCAGGGAAAACTTGTCGACGAGGCTGCTTGCGGTGAGACCGTCGATGTTATCACCACGGTGACCCCCTGTTACGGAGAATCAGGCGGCCAGGTTGGCGATCAGGGCCAAATCACAACCTCTGACGCGACACTGTCAGTTATCGACACCAAGAAACCACTCGACAACCTGATCGTTCATAGCTGCGAAGTCGTGACCGGGGCAATAAAGACGGGCGATAGCGCAACGATTTCAGTCGACAGTCAGCGCCGCCGGAAAACCATCCTCAACCATACGGCAACTCATCTTCTCCAGGCAGCCTTACAGAAGATTCTTGGCAACCACATCAAGCAGGCCGGTTCTCTCGTGACTCCCGAACGATTGCGTTTTGACTTCACCCATTTTTCACCTGTGACGACAGAGGAATTGGTAAAAATTGAGGAGGAAGTCAACCGCCAGATCCGGGTCAACGCGCAAGTCAAAGCTGAAGAGATGGCTGCGGATGAAGCTCAAGCCGCAGGAGCCATGGCCCTGTTCGGTGAAAAATATGGTGATGTTGTCCGGGTTATCAGCGTTGGTGATTACAGCATGGAACTCTGTGGTGGCACCCATGCAAAAGCCGCAGGCGATATCGGTCTGTTTCGCATCCTGAGTGAGGGTGGAATTGCCGCTGGCGTCCGTCGTATAGAAGCCGTCACCGGAGAAGCAGCTCTGACTCAGGTCCAACAGCAACAACAGGCCCTTGAACGGCTGGCCGATATGGTCAAAGCTGACCCGCAAAAGCTTGAACTCCGCATTCAAAAAATACTTGAGCAACAGAAAACCCTGGAAAAAGAGCTTGAACAACTGCAGGCAAAAGCCAACGCTGAAAAAAGCGGTGAATTGGTCAATAAGGCACAACAGATAGAGGGGATCAAACTTCTGGCGACAAAAATTCCGGCACAGGACGGCAAAGGGCTACGGGAATTTTCTGACCAGTTGCGTGATAAACTTGGTTCCGGGGTTTTGGTTCTGGTTTCAGATGCCGGGGACAAGGTCGCCCTGTTGGTCGCTGTGACCAAAGACCTGACATCACAAATCAAAGCCGGCGATCTGATTAAGCCCCTGGCAGCCATTGTCGGCGGACGCGGTGGTGGAAAACCTGAATTGGCCCAAGCTGGCGGATCGGCCCCGGAAAAGATTGAAGAACTTCTACAGGCTGCGCCGGATCAACTGAAAAAGCTGCTCTCCTGATCAGACCACCCAGTAAAATACACAAATCTGGCAACCGGACTGGACAAGTCCGGTTGCTTCGCTATATTTGAACGACCAACGCTTTCAAACAGATCAAACAATCGGTCAATACAGTTATGTATACGGACACTTTTTGAATGGATAGTTTAAACAATCAGACACAAAAATCACTTCTCTGTGTCGATGACGAACCGATCATCAGAGAGTTATGTGTCAACGCCCTCAGCCACTACAATGTCCTCGTTGCCGAAAATGGACAGCAAGCACTCAAACTCCTCGAAAACGATCCGGTTGATATCGTTCTCAGCGATGTCATGATGCCGAACATCTCTGGCCTTGATCTGCTCCAGAAAATCAAGGAACATCATCCAGACCAAGCCGTTATACTGATGACCGGTTACTCCGATAAAGACATTATTCTCGAAGCATTGAAGGCCGGTGCAGATGATTTTATTAATAAACCGATCAACATTTTGCAGCTCAACACCACGGTCGATAAGGTTTTCGAAAAACAAAAAATTCGCCAGGAGCTGGCCAGTCTTAAACGCATTGACAAGCTCAAAAGCGATTTTCTCGGCCTGATCTCTCATAAACTCAAAACCCCGGCTACTGCAATTTCTCTCTTCATTCAGAACATCACGGACGGAGTTGAAAGCCCCAACGATCCAGACTTCAAACAGATGTTGTCGATGGTCCAGGCGGAGACCATTCACCTGGAGCAATTGATTCAGGACCTGCTCTATTTCAGTGAAGCTACGCTGCAGAGCGAAGAGCTGAACATTGAACCAGTCGACCTCGCAGCTGTCGCCGACCAGATTGCCATCGCCCTGCGTCCCGCGGCAGCAAGCCGTAAAATCGATTTCATTATTAACCTTGATCCACCCTTTTCACCAGAGCCCCTCATGCTTAACCCGCAACGCATCAGTTTTGCCATTCGTGCCCTGCTGGACAACGCCATCAAGTTTACCCCGGAAGGTGGAACCGTGAGGATTAAAGGAGCTCTGGAAAGTGAACAGATTACTTTATCAATTCAAGACAGTGGGGTCGGGATCCCACAGCAGGAACTCGCAAAAATATTCAACAAATTCTATCAGGTCGATCCCGAGCAGACAGGTCAGGTACGGGGTTTCGGGCTCGGACTTTACTACGCACGTGATTTTATCCGTAGCATGGGCGGTCAGCTTTATATCGATAGTCATCCCGGAAGAGGGACTGAGGCAAAAATCGAGTTTCCCCTGCCTAGCCATCATGGTTAACTGAATCCATCACAAACAAATTTTCCTTCCACACTCGCAAATACCTCTATAAGTCCTTTTTTAATATCTCTTTTTTATGTTATCTTTAGTCTTTTATCTATTGATGCTGAAACTCGCGTTTCGGGGAGTTATTTGATGTTTAAAGGAACAACAATCTGCTGCGTCCGTCATGACAACAAGGTCGCCCTGGCCGGCGATGGGCAAGTCAGCCTGGGAAACACAGTCATGAAGCATAGTGCCAAAAAGATCAGGAGGCTCTATCAGGATCAGGTCCTGGCAGGATTTGCCGGCAGCACAGCCGACGCATTCACCCTGTTTGAAAAATTTGAGGCAAAGCTACAGGAATTTCGTGGCAATCTCCCCAGAGCTGCAGTCGCCCTGGCCAAAGACTGGCGAACCGATCGAGTTCTACGTCGCCTTGAAGCCCTGCTGATCGTTGCCGACAGGGATGTCAGCCTGGTTATTTCCGGTGCCGGAGATGTGATTGAACCGGATGATGGCATTGCGGCCATCGGCTCCGGGGGCAGTTTTGCTCTGGCAGCGAGCCGGGCCATGGTCGCCCACTCGGACCTTGACGCTGAAAAAATTGCTGAACGCGCCCTTGAAATCGCTTCCGAAATCTGCATTTACACTAACAACCATATTGCCGTTGAGGTTCTTGCGTGACCAACTTTACCCCTCGTGAAATCGTATCCGAACTGGATCGCTATATAATCGGTCAGAATGAGGCCAAACGCGCCGTCGCAGTTGCCCTGAGAAATCGGTGGCGCCGTCAGCAAGTCAAAAACTCAGATCTGCGCGATGAAATCGTCCCGAAAAACATCATTATGATCGGTCCGACCGGCGTCGGCAAAACCGAGATCGCCCGGCGCCTGGCGAAACTGGCCCAGGCTCCCTTTATCAAAGTTGAAGCGAGCAAGTTCACTGAGGTGGGCTATGTTGGCCGCGATGTTGAAAGCATGGTGAGAGATCTACTGGAACTGGCTATCATTATGGTCAAAGAAGAGGAAGCCAAAAAACAGTATGTCAAGGCGGAAGCCAATGCCGAGGAAAAACTCATCGATCTGCTGCTTCCCGGTGATGCCGACCGCTCGCCGGACAAACAGGAACAGCAGCAGCATACCCGGGAAAAGTTGCGGAAATTACTGCGCCTGGGAGAACTGGACGAGCGTTTTGTCGAACTGGAAACAGAAGTCAGCAGCATGCCGCAGATGAATATCCTCACGCCTCAGGGGGGTGAGGATATGGGTATGAATATAAAAGAAATGTTCGGCAACCTGTTTCCCAAAAAAACCAAGCACAAACGCATAAAAGTCAGTGAAGCGCGAGAAATACTCAACGAAATTGAAGCGGAAAAGCTGGTGGACATGGAAAATGTCACCACTCTGGCCAGAGAACGGACGGAACAGAGTGGCATCATCTTTATCGACGAAATCGATAAAATTGCCAGTCGCGAAGGCATGGGCGGTCCGGAGGTTTCCCGTGAAGGGGTTCAGCGGGACATTCTGCCGATTGTCGAGGGCAGTACGATCAATACTAAATATGGCCCGGTCAAGACCGACCACATTCTTTTCATCGCTGCGGGGGCTTTTCATGTCAGTAAACCTTCCGACCTGATTCCGGAACTTCAGGGCCGTTTTCCGATCCGTGTCGAACTGGACAGTCTCGGGGAAGAAGAATTCTACCGTATCCTGACCGAACCGAAGAATGCCTTGACCCGGCAATACCAGGAATTGATAAAAACCGAATCGATCAGCCTGAATTTCGAGGATAATGCGATTCGTGAAATTGCCCTCATGGCAAAAACCGTCAACGAGCGGACCGAAAACATCGGCGCCCGACGGCTGCATACGATCATGGAAAAGCTCCTGGAAGAACTGTCTTTCAACGCACCTGAGCTGACCGAACAGGAAATCTCTATCGATGCTGAAGAGGTCCGACGACGACTCTCAGAGATCAGCAAAGATGAGGATCTGTCACGCTATATTCTTTAGTCGGCGAGAGGGGCTGTGAAGGATGAATGACTCCTGTAGCCCGCATGATCAAGAGGAAAAGATGAAAGAATTAATCGGCAAAGCCAATGTCCTGATGGAAGCGCTCCCCTGGATCAGGAATTTCTATGGTAAAACCGTCGTCATCAAGTACGGCGGCAACGCCATGGTCGAAGAACGCCTTAAAGAAGGCTTCGCCCGCGATATTATCATGATGAAATATATCGGCCTGAACCCGGTTGTTGTCCATGGAGGCGGCCCCCAGATCGGCAAGGTTCTCGAAGCCATGAAGATCGAAAGCCGGTTTGTCCAGGGGATGAGAGTCACGGATAGTGCCACAATGGATGTCGTCGAAATGGTCCTGGGCGGAAAAGTCAACAAGGAGATCGTTACCAACATCAACTGCCACGGAGGAAAAGCCGTCGGCATTACCGGCAAAGATGGTGGCCTGATACAAGCCCGAAAGCTGGAAATGACTGCTGTCAATCCTGACAACCTGACTCCCGAGATCATCGATATCGGCATGGTGGGAGAAGTGGAAAAGGTTGACCCGGCAATCATAAGAAGTCTGGAAAAAGATGATTTTATTCCGGTCATCGCTCCGATCGGCAGCGGTCTCAACGGCGAAACCTACAATATCAATGCTGATCTGGTCGCCGGTAAAATTGCCGGAGCCCTGAAAGCGGAGAAACTGATCCTGCTGACCGATATCGAAGGAGTAAAAGATCAACAGGGAAAACTGATCTCAACCATCGACATCCAGCGTGTTCCCGACCTGATCAACGACGGAACGATCTCCGGGGGCATGATCCCCAAGGTCAACTGCTGCGTCGATGCCATCGAAGACGGGGTATCGAAAACGCACATTATCGATGGTCGCATGGAGCACGCCTGCCTGTTGGAAATGTTTACCAACAAGGGGATCGGAACTGCCGTAGCGAGGTATAAGTGATGAGCACCTCTGAAAATTGGATTGAACGGGGCTTGACGCATGTCGCCCACACATATGGTCGCTATCCCCTGGTCGCAGCAAAAGGTGAAGGCTGCTGGTTGACCGATATTGACGGCAGAAAATATCTCGACTTTCTGGCCGGCGTCGCTGTCAACAACCTGGGACACTGTCACCCCAAAATTGTTAAAGCACTTCAGGATCAGGCGGCGCAGCTGATCCATTGTTCAAATTTTTATCATATTCCGGCCCAGATTGAGTTAGCGGAAAAGATCTGTCAAAACTCTTTCGGCGATCGGGTATTTTTCTGTAATTCCGGAGCGGAAGCTAACGAAGCAGCAATCAAGTTGGCGCGTAAATACAGCGCTGACTGCGGCCACAGCAAGCGCTACGAAATCATCACGGCGAAAGCTTCTTTTCACGGCCGTACCCTGACGACCGTCAGTGCCACAGGGCAGGATAAAATGCAGACCGGTTTCGCCCCCCTGATGCCGGGATTCAAGTATGTACCCTTTGGAGAGATTGAAGCTCTACAGGAAGCCATCAACCCGTCAACCTGTGCCATCATGCTGGAGCCTGTACAGGGAGAAGGCGGCATCCATGTCCCTCCGACAGGCTACCTAGAGGCCGTTCGGAAACTCTGTGATCAGCACGATCTGTTGTTGATTCTCGATGAAGTCCAGACAGGCATGGGCCGCACCGGCCGGTTGTTTGCTTATCAGCACGATCCGATCGAACCTGATGTTATGACCCTAGCAAAGGGGTTGGCGGGTGGCCCCCCCATCGGGGCGATGGTAACACGTGAAAAGTTTGCTGCAGCGCTGGGTCCTGGGACCCATGGCTCTACCTTTGGCGGCAACCCTCTGATGGCTGCTGCGGGGCTTGCCGCCCTGACGACCATCATCGAGGATGGTGTCATCGACAACTGCGTCGCTATGGGCCATTATCTCCGCTCGGAAATGGAAAAGCTCAAAAAAAAATACCCGTTTATCATCGACGTCCGTGGGCGTGGCCTGATGCTCGCCATGGAACTCTCCATTGAAGGGGGCGAATTGGTCAAAACAGCAATGGCCAGGGGGCTGCTGATCAATTGCACCGCCGGCAAGGTGTTGCGTTTTGTCCCCCCACTGATTGTGAAACAAAACGAAATCGACCAGATGCTCGAGATTCTCGAGGGCATCTTTTCTGACATTTAGCGGAGCTACAAATACTATGAACAAAGATTTTTTAGCCCTCTCCGACTGGGCTCTCGATGATCTTGAAGCGATCTTTGCCCTCACCAGGGATTTAAAAGAGAAACAGAAGGAAGGCACACCGCAAAGGCGTTTAGAGGGCCAGACCCTGGGAATGATTTTCGAAAAAAGCTCAACCCGGACCCGGGTCTCCTTTGAGGTCGGCATGTTCCAGCTCGGCGGACACGCCCTCTTTCTTCACTCCGGAACCACCCAGATGGGCCGCGGAGAACCGATCAAGGATACCGCCAGGGTTATGGCCCGTTACTGTGACGGCGTCATGATCCGGACCTATTCCCACAAAGCCGTGGAAGAGTTTGCCGAATATTCATACGTGCCGGTGATCAACGCCCTGACCGACTACTGCCACCCCTGCCAGGTCATGGCCGACCTGTTCACCGTCAGCGAGCACAGGGACAATTATCGAGACCTGAATTACTGCTGGGTCGGGGATGGCAACAATATGGCCAACAGCTGGATGAACGCCGCTGCTGTTTTCGGCTTCGAGTTGCGCATCGCCACTCCCAAGAATTACGAACCGAATGCCGATTACCTGCAGCAAGCTCGCGATGCCGGAGCCAATATCATCCTCACCAATGATCCGCGTGAGGCGGTTGAAGGGGCCGATGTTCTCAACACCGATGTCTGGGCCAGCATGGGGCAGGAGAAAGAGCAGAAAAAACGCGAACAAGCCTTCGCCGGTTTTCAGATCAATAGTGAATTGGTCGCATCAGCTGCTACGGACGCCCTCGTCATGCACTGCCTGCCGGCCCACCGGAATGAAGAAATCACTGATGAAGTGATTGAGGGACCACAGTCGATTATTTTTGATGAAGCGGAGAACCGCCTGCACGTCCAGAAAGCAATTCTGGCCACCCTGATGGCACGTTAACATGGTCGAGATCACCTGTCCCCATTGCGGGTTCAGCAAGCAGATCGATCCGGGGCACCTGCCACAGGATGCAACACGTGCACATTGCCCAAAATGCGGCCAGGGATTCGCCCTGCAGGCGGAAAAACCCGTTGCAATAGTCCCTCAAGCGGCTACAGCAGAGGGCACCTCTGCCAAACGGGACATCAGCCCTGAGCCTGCTGCCGCAGACTTACCCAAGGCTGGATTCTGGATAAGAGTCGTCGCAACAATCATTGATGCCGTCATCGTCTTTATTTTGCAGTTTGTTCTTGGCTCACTGCTCGCTCTTACAGGATTTGCCACCGGGGGTATTAATGAAGGCGCTGTCAGCAATATGGTTATCCTGATCCAGATTTTCGGGTATATTCTCAGTTTCGCCTATTACATTATATTTACCGGCCACTGTGGACAGACGCCGGGGAAAATGGCCCTGCGAATCAAGGTCATCCGCAGCGATGGTTCCCAGATCAGTTACGGCCGCGCAGCTTTCCGCGAAGTCCCGGCCAAATTCATATCGGGTATTATTCTTGGTATCGGTTACCTGATGGTCGCTTTCGACGAACAGAAACAGGGCCTGCATGATCGTATGGCCGATACCTACGTGATTAAACTTTAGCGGCAGACCGTCTGCCAATCCAGATTCAGGAGCAAGAAAAATGGGACAGAAAGAACAGATTAAAAAAGCGGTCCTCGCCTATTCGGGAGGACTGGACACCTCTATTATTCTCAAATGGCTGGTTGAAGAATACGGTTGCGAAGTTGTCGCGTTCTCCGCTGACCTCGGACAGGGGGAAGAGCTTGACGGCATTCCCGCGAAAGCAAAAAGTACTGGGGCGTCCGCCTGTCACATCCTTGATTTAAAAGAGGAATTCACTCGTGATTTCGTCTTCCCGATGTTTCGTGCCAATGCCATTTATGAAGGCCGTTACTTTCTCGGCACATCGATCGCGCGCCCATTGATATCCAAAGCCCAGATGGAAATTGCCGCCAAAGAGGGGGCCGACGCCGTATCTCACGGTGCCACCGGCAAAGGGAATGATCAGGTCCGCTTCGAACTGGCCTACTATCACTTTGATCCCAGCGTCAAAGTCATCGCCCCCTGGCGGGAATGGGATCTGAACAGCCGTACGGCACTTGAAACCTATGCCAAGAAACACGGTATCCCGATTCCCACCAGCAAGAAGTTCCCCTGGAGCTCCGATCGCAACTTACTGCACATCTCTTTTGAGGGAGATGTCCTGGAAAACCCCTGGGCTGAAGCGCCGGAAGAGATGTACGTTCTGACCGTTGCGCCGGAAGAGGCCCCGGATCAACCGGAGTTTGTCGACATTGAATTTGAAAAAGGGGATGCCGTTGCCGTCAACGGTGAAAAACTTTCACCGGCCAACCTTCTGGCCAAACTCAATGAATTGGGTGGTAAACACGGTATCGGTCGCGTTGACCTGATGGAAAACCGCTATGTCGGCATGAAGAGTCGTGGTGTCTATGAGACCCCCGGCGGGACCATCCTTGAAGAAGCTCACCGTGCCGTAGAATCGATCACCATGGACCGTGAAGTCATGCACCTGCGTGATTCACTCGTCCCGCGCTATGCGGAAATGGTCTATAATGGTTACTGGTTCGCACCGGAACGCACTGCCCTGCAGGCGCTGATCGACGATACCCAGAAAACCGTCAACGGCAAAGCCAGGATCAAACTCTACAAAGGCCATTGCCGTGTGGTTGGACGTGATTCATCCACCGACAGCTTGTTCAATGTAGACTTCGCCACCTTCGAAGCGGACGAAGTCTACAATCAGGCTGATGCGGAAGGATTCATCAAGTTAAATGCCCTGCGCCTGCGCATTGCGGCCATGCAGAGAGCTGCGAAAAAGTAACCGTGAAAAGTTAACGCAGAGCCGGAAAGGAAGTGAAGAGAAGCGAAAGACCGAATATCAATTCTGCTTCTGAGACTTTTTTCTTTTGTCAGCGAACTTTCCGGAATTCTGCGCCTCAGCGTTAACAAAGTCAGTGGGGATAAAATGAGTACAAAACTCTGGGGCGGCCGTTTCACTCAGCCGACCGATCAATTTGTCGAGGAGTTCACTGCATCGATCGGTTTTGAACAACGTCTGGCCGAATTCGACATTCGTGGTTCCAAAGCCCATGCTGCGATGCTCGGTCGCCAGGGAATTATTGAAACTGAAGAGGCGGATCAGATCATTGTCGGTCTGGATGGTATTCTACGGGATATCGACGCCGGGAAGATTGAATTTTCAGTCGCACTCGAAGATATCCACATGAATGTGGAAGCCCGTCTGATTGAGAGGATCGGCGATGTCGGAGGGAAACTGCATACCGGCCGCAGTCGCAACGATCAGATCGCCGTTGATGTACGCCTTTACCTGCGTGACGAAATTGATACGCTCGTTGAATATCTGGAAAAACTCGAAGCCGCACTGATCAACCAGGCCGAAAACAACCTGGATATCATCATGCCCGGCTATACCCACCTGCAAACAGCCCAACCAGTACTGTTCAGCCACCACGTGCTGGCTTATCGAGAAATGATCGCCCGTGACATCAGCCGCCTGCTGGATTTGCGTGAGCGATTCAACGTCATGCCACTGGGTGCCGGGGCATTGGCCGGAACAACATTCAACATCGACAGGGAATGGGTCGCCGAACAGCTCGGCTTCTCCGGTGTCACCCGCAACAGTCTTGATTCGGTCTCTGACCGTGATTTCGCCATCGAGTTCTGCAGCTTTGCCAGCATCCTGATGATGCACCTGTCTCGCCTGTCGGAGGAGCTGATCCTCTGGTCGAGCTCTGACTTTGATTTTGTTGAGCTGAGCGACGCATTCTGCACCGGCAGTTCGATCATGCCGCAGAAGAAAAATCCCGATGTCCCTGAACTGGTGCGTGGAAAAACCGGACGGGTTTACGGCAACCTGATTTCCTTACTGACATTGATGAAGTCACTGCCCCTGGCCTACAACAAGGATATGCAGGAAGACAAGGAACCGCTTTTCGATACGGTTGACACGGTAAAAGGCTCTCTCAAAATCTTCGCCGCCATGATTGCCGAAATGAAAATCAAAGGGAACAACATGCGCATTGCGGCCGCACGTGGTTTTTCAACTGCAACCGACGTGGCTGACTATTGCGTACGCAAAGGACTGCCTTTCCGCCAGGCTCACGAAGTGGTCGGCAAAACTGTGCGCTACTGTGTTGAAAATAATAAAGATATTCCCGAACTCTCACTTGAGGAGTTCCGCTCCTTCTCCAAATTGATTGAAAAAGATATTTACGATTATGTTACTTTGGAAGCCTCGGTTAACGCCCGGAAAGCAACCGGTGGAACGGCAAGAAGTGCCGTCGAACATGAATTATCCAGATTGAAAAAATGAACCAGCTATGAGCTCATTGTTAAAAATAACCGTCATTATTTTATTTTGTGTGGCCCTGATCGTAGCCTGCGGGAAAAAAGGACCGGTACGGCCTATCGGCATCAACGGGCCGAGCAGCACGGTAAAAGCAGATGCTGACAAACAATCTGAAAACTGTTGTAACTAGCCGGTTTATTTTTCTTTTTTGAATGACTAGCTGAACTCTTTACATTGTTAAAACGCTATGCTAGCAATGTCATGAAATTTCATGACTGGAATAGGGAGGATATTATGTTTCAGGGATCCATGGTTGCCATCATCACCCCCTTCGATGCCGAAGGAAAATTCGATGAAGAGAGCTACCGCCAATTGATTGAATTTCAAATCGAAAGCGGCACCGATGCCATCATCCCCTGCGGGACGACCGGTGAATCCGCTACGCTCAATTATGAAGAGCACGATCAAGTCATAAGAGCCTGTATCGAACAGGTCAATAAACGTGTTCCGGTGATCGCTGGTACCGGTTCCAACTCTACCGCAGAAGCGATCGAAATCTCCCAACATGCAAAAAAAATGGGGACCGACGGCCTGTTGCTCGTTGCGCCCTATTATAACAAACCGACCCAGGAAGGGCTCTACCAGCATTATAAAACTCTGGCTGAAAACGTTGCCTTACCACAAGTCCTTTACAATGTGCCTGGTCGCTGCGGCGTCAACATGACTGCTGCAACCACTATCCGCCTGGCCGAATTCGACAACATCGTGGCCATTAAGGAAGCTTCTGGCGACCTGACTCAGGCCAGTGAGATTATCGCCTCGGCAGGCGACAAAATTGATGTCATATCAGGAGACGATTTCCTCACCTTGCCGCTAATGGCTTGCGGCGGAAAAGGAGTTATTTCAGTCACCGCCAACATCATGCCCAAAGAGGTTAAGTCTATGGTACAGGCGGTCTGGGAAAATCGTTGGGATGACGCCCTGACCCTACATCTGCAACTACTGGACTTGCATCAGGCGATGTTCATCGAGGCCAACCCCATCCCGGTTAAAACAGCCGCAGCTCTCATGGGCAAATGCCGTGGAGAGCTACGCCTGCCATTATGTCCCATGCAGTCTGACACGCTGGAGACACTGAAAACGATTCTGGGCAAGCATAAACTGATATAAATTTTGGCGGGGAGCTCTTAAACTCCCTGTCACTTCGGAAATTCAGTTTTGATAAATTTATAGATTCACATTGACAAAAAAAGACGGATGAAAATATGAAAGTTGCAGTTATCGGTGCTGCAGGACGTATGGGTGGCCGGTTGATACAGGCTGTTCATGAAGCTGATGGGCTTGAATTGACCGGTGCTACGGAACGCCCAGATCATGGTCAAATCGGCATGGACGCAGGGCTTGTCGCCGGGGTCGGGGAACTCGGAGTCACCATCAGTGACGACCTGAGTACAGTGATGAGTGACGCCGATGTTCTGATCGATTTCACCTTCCCCGAGGTCACCCTTGACAACTTGGATATCTGTGCTCGGCATGGCAAAATGATGGTCAGCGGTTCGACCGGATTTACACCGGAACAAAAGGCTCAGGTTGAGCGATACGCCAAAAAAATACCTGTTGTTCTGGCTCCAAACATGAGCGTTGGCGTTAACGCTTGCTTCAAGCTGCTGAAGGAAGCCGCAAAAATCCTCGGCGATGATTTCGATGTCGAAGTGGTGGAACTGCATCACAATAAAAAGAAAGACTCGCCGTCTGGAACCGCTGTGCGCATGGGCGAGGTTGTAGCCGAAACACTGGGGCGTGATTATAACCAGGTCGCCAATTACCACCGCGAGGGCATGTGTGGGGAGCGCACCAGGGAAGAGATCGGTATGCAGACCATCCGTGGCGGTGACATTGTTGGTGAGCACACCGTTTATTTCATCGGCATGGGAGAACGGATTGAAATCAGCCATCGCGCCATGAGTCGTGATATGTTCGCCCGCGGCGCAGCCAGGGCCTGCCAGTGGTTAAAAGGGAAACAAGCCGGGCTTTACGATATGCAGGATGTTCTGGGTCTGAGCTAAAAAACCCACAGGAGATCACAAAATGAAAACACTGATGACTTTCATGCTGATTCTTTCGTTGCTCTTTGTTGCCGGTTGCGAAACCACTAAAGGCTTGGGAAAAGATATCGAAAAAGCCGGTCAATGGATGCAGGAAAAAGTCAATTAAGTACACCCCCATAGATTAAAAACAAGGCGGTTCTTTTACGAATCGCCTTTCATTCTTCCGTTTCTAACCTCGCAGATTAACATCAGGAGAACATGCAATGGCTCGTATCAATGACAACTACCTAAAACTTCAGGCGGGGTATCTTTTTCCCGAAATCAGCCGCCGCATAAATGAATTTACCCAGGCCAATCCACAGGCCCAGGTGATTCGCCTCGGAATCGGTGATGTCACCAAGCCCCTGGTGCCCGCCGTACTGAAAGCCTTTCATGAGGGCGTCGATGACATGGCCCAAGGAGCCAGCTTTCACGGCTACGGCCCGGAACAGGGTTACGACTGGCTGTCCCGGATTATTATCGACAAGGCCTACAAGCCTCTTGGGGTAGAGCTGAAAACCACCGAAGTTTTCATTTCCGACGGTTCCAAATGCGACAGCGCCAACATTCTCGACATTTTTGACCTGGGGAACAAGGTCGCCATCGGAGATCCGGTGTACCCGGTTTACAACGACACCAACGTCATGGTCGGACGTAGCGGTGAAGCCGACGACAAAGGCTACTATGAAGGCATTGTCTATATGCCATGTACCGAGGAAAACGGATTTAATCCCGACTTCCCTACTGAAAAAATCGACATCATCTATCTCTGCTACCCGAACAACCCGACCGGGACTGTGGCGAGCAAGGAGCAGCTTAAGGCCTGGGTGGATTACGCACTTGAAAACGATGCCGTGATTCTTTTTGATGCCGCTTACGAGGCCTTTATCACCGAACCTGATATTCCGCATTCCATTTACGAGATTGAGGGTGCTAAGCAGTGCGCCATGGAATTCCGCTCTTTTTCAAAAACCGCCGGATTTACCGGAGTACGTTGCGGGTTGACCGTCGTTCCTGAAGAGTTGATGGGAACGACTGCCAAGGGTGAGAAATACAGCTTCAACAAACTCTGGAACCGCCGACAGTGCACCAAGTTCAATGGTGCCTCCTACCCGGTTCAGAAAGCCGCGGCCGCCGTCTACAGCGAAGAAGGCTGGACACAGGTTAAGGACGTCATCGACTATTACATGGAGAATGCCAGAATCATCCGAGAAGGATTAACGGCTGCAGGGATCACCTGTTATGGCGGCGTTAATGCTCCTTACATCTGGCTGAAAACTCCGGAAAGGATGAGCAGCTGGGATTTCTTTGACAAACTACTTAACGAATGCCATGTTGTCGGCACCCCCGGCAGTGGGTTCGGCCCCAGCGGTGAAGGCTATTTTCGCCTTTCCGCTTTCGGCGAGCGGGAAAATGTTGAAACCGCTGTACAGCGAATCATGGAAAAGTGGGGCAAATGAGTTCACTATCAACGTCAACAGAAAAGGCGGCCAATTTGGCCGCCTTTTCTGTTGAAACCAAGCTAGAAGGTGGAAAACAGAAGCGTGAAAAGCAGGAGGATAACTTCCTCACATTTCTGTTTAGATCGGAGCGATAAATATTTTTCGCACATCCGCTGCCACTCGGAGTACACGATAGCCGGATCAGAGAACGATGTAGACGAATCCAGAATCAAAATCAATATTGATCGCCCTGTTCACTCAAACGTTTTCAGAACAGATTCGTTGACAAAACGTGATGAAATTTTAGCGTGCCTAGAGACTCATCTGTATTCAAGACGTTCAGCTTCAGATAGCCATAACCCTTCACAAAAAAGCATCATTGCTGACTGATACAGACAACTAGCGGCATCTGTTAAAAAACATTTAACATCCTCCTCAAACATTTGTGTCACCACGCAGCTATTCGTGGAACAATGAGCTTATTTATTTGGATTGAGCATTGCGCTTTGGCAGCTTCCATACCATGTCTGACGATGGATGTTCAGGATCGCTGTCGTAAAAACTCCCTTCATAGCCAAAGGTCAAAGCGATAACATCCGGGCTGATCCTGATGGACTTGCTGAAGCGTGTCTCATCCTCCAGGTCTGTACTCAGCGTCCGGGCGATATCCAGGTAGTCGACAACACGCAGGTCCTTATTCAGAAAAAACAATTTCAACTTTAAATCCCGAACACGCGTGTAGTTGACTTTTGGGCTGTGAGAAAAGGTCAAAACTCCATCAATATCAACCTGGTCTCCATTTTTTTCAAGGTTGTAATCAACAGTCACATAAAGGTCCTGCCAGTTCTGTACTTCTTTTTGACTGGCTGTTAAACTGACAACATCCATATCTTCAGCGTTTGCGCCTTTGTAGTACGTCAAGGTTGCTGGCTGGCAACCGAATAGAGCAACCAGCATTATTATACTGACAAAAACAAGTTTATTTTTCCCCATAAGTCACCTCATCAATATATATTGTTTTTTACATAATAAATCGTAACGTAAATAAACTCAATACTCAGCACTATGATTTTGCGGTTGAAAAGATGAAAAAAACAGCTATTTTCCTCCTTGGTACACTTGCCCTGCTCTATCTACTCAACCCGACTGCAGGAATATTTGAGCTGATTCCTGACAACATACCCCTGATCGGTAATCTGGACGAGGCGGCGGCTGTCACCCTGTTATTGATGTGCCTGCGCTATTTCGGCTACGAACTCCCTGATATTTTCCACCCGAGTCGCAACAAACCTGACTGAAGACACAAAAAAACGGTCTTAAAGGACCGTTTAATGACAGCACCCTTTAGCCGCAAAAATCAGTTAAATCTTGATTGCTGGTTCTTCTCCCAGACGTCCCGTGCCCTTTGTTCCAGCCACTCCGGATCACGCAAAACAACTTTCATTAATTTCGCGTGGTGAAGATCAAGGGTTTTTCTTCCGACTCCTAAAAATCTGACCCTGACTTTTCCGTTTCTACTTTCACCCTGGATAAAGCCCGGACCCCACTCGGGTTTTCCGAGAATTCGCACCCGGTCACCGTGTAAATATTCCATCGCGGTCTCCTGCAGTATACTCAACATTTCTTTGTCAAGCTCTTTAAAGAGATAGC
>Ga0272444_10001548_pt1 | contig 22057 bp, 20 predicted proteins | sample SSMForm13_FD_201033 | JGI IMG/M metagenome (GOLD analysis project Ga0272444, IMG submission 201033) | Marine sediment archaeal communities from Little Sippewissett salt marsh, Falmouth, MA, United States - SSM-Form-13 | ecosystem: Environmental > Aquatic > Marine > Wetlands > Sediment ...
GGCGTTTCGTGTCCAACGCGAAGTGCGAACGGACTCACGGTTGGGCCGTGAGTCCCCCTAGGCATCGAACTGCGCGTTCTCCAGCATGTCGGCGAGGCTCTCGCCCCGTCGCTTGCGCGTGATCTCCACCAAGCCCAGCGCGGTCATGTCAACGAAATCGGCCGGCACGCGGTCGTTCTTGAGCGCCTCCTTCATCGCATCAATCACGCGGTGGACGTGGTCGGGTTTCTCCATGTCGACGAAGTCGATCACGATGATCCCGGAGATCTGGCGCAGCCGCAGTTGTCGTGCAATCTCCTCGGCCGCCTCCAGGTTCGTATTCAGGATCGCCGCCTGCTGATCGCGATGCTTGACGTCGCTGCCCGTGTTCACGTCGATGGCTATCAGGGCCTCGGTTTCGTCGATGACGATCGTTCCTCCGCCCTTCAGCGTGACCCGACGTTCGAGGCTCTCCTGGATCTGGCGTTCGACGTGGTACTGCTGAAACAGCGGTGCCTTGGCTTCGTGGACGCGCACACGATCGCGATAGCTTTCCATCCCCATGAAGTCGAGGAACGAGAGGATCTTCTCGCGGAAGAAGGGGGAGTCCACGACGACCTCCTTGGTGTCGGGCTCGAGTCGATCGCGAAGGATCGTCTGTACCAATCCCATCGACTTGTATAGAAGGCGCGGCCGCTTGGCGTCCTTCGCGGCGGATTGGATTCCCTTCCACATTTCGGCAAGCCGCTCGTAGTCGCGGCGAAGATCGTCTTCCGGCGCCCATTGGGCGGCGGTCCGCGCGATCAGTCCTTCCCCGTCCTTTTTCGTCGCGCGCGCAAGCTTCCGGATTCTGCGTTGGTCACGGACGGACTCGACTCGACGGGAGACCCCCAGGCGGTCCTCCAAGGGAAGATACACCCAGTACCGGCCGGGCAGGCTGATCTTCGTTGTTCCCTGGGGATTCTTACGTCCGATCCCATCGCGACGGACCTGGAGCGTGATCATCTGGTCCGGCTTCAGCAGCTTGGCGATCGGGTTGCTGCCGATCCACGGTTTCAGTCCGCGATCGCGGATGATTTGGTCGTTGATTTCGTTCTTCGATAGGAACAGACTTGTGCGCTCGCCAACGTCTACGAAGGCAGAACCCAGACCGGGCAGAACGTCCTCGATCCGACCGCGGTAGATGTTCCCGACGATCTTCTCTTGGCTGGGATGACCATAGTGGATCTCCATCAGTCGATCGCCCTCGAGTAGGGCGACCCGGGTCCGTTTGTCTCCGTTCTCCTGTTCCTGATCGACGGAGATCAGGATTCGTTTGGTATCGATTTCAACACCTTCTTTCCCTCATCGAGTTGATCCAGCATCTCTTTGTATTGGGTTCCCGTATTCGGATGGCGTACGTTCGGGGCGAGTTCCAGCAACGGAACGAGTACGAATCGGCGCGTGTGCATCTGCGGGTGGGGGAGGGTCAGACGAGGGTGATCGAGTGTTACGTCGTCGTAGAGCAGGATGTCGATGTCGAGCACCCGGGGACCGTAGCGCACGGTCGGAAGCCGCCCCGCCACGTGTTCGATGCGTTTGCACAGGTCGAGGAGGCTCAACGCGGAACGATCGGTCCGCACGTGGAGCACGCGATTCAAGAACCACGGCTGGTCGGTGACATCGACGGGCTCGGTCTCGTAGATCGACGAACGGCCATCCACGAAGACGCCGCCACGAGACAGCGCGTCCTCCGCCTCTCGAAGCGCCTTACGCCGATCGCCCAAATTGGAACCGAGGCACAGGAATGCGGCATGACGTGTTACGTTCTCCATCGTGCAACCTCGACTCCCGAGCACTCTGCGTCTTCGATCCCCTGTGGTTGGAGCTTGCGGACTCGCACCGTCACGCCGTCGATCCTCGGGAATCTTTCGAGAGTCGACGATGCGATGGCGTCGGCCAACGACTCGATGAGGTTGTACTGACGGTGCTCGTTGATTGTCCGGATGTGCTTCACAACCGCTGCGAGATCGACTGTATCGGACAGCGTGTCCGTCTGCGCGCCGCGCGCGAAGTCGCCGTCCAGTTCGACATCAACACGGTATCGAGTGCCGTTGCGCCGCTCGTCGGCGAACACGCCGTGAAACCCGATAAGCTCCAGGCCGTCCACAAACAGGCGGATGAGAGGAGCTTGACGGGGACGCGGTGCGTTTGGAGTACCGCTGCCGGCGGATTGTGCGGCGGAATTCATCCCTTGGCTCCAACGGCGAGCAAGTCCCTGCGCGCCTGGCCGCGAGGGCTAGGGCGTGCGATGACCGCTCGAGCGGCTACTGCTCCGCCTCGCTGACCGCCGCTACAATCTTCGCAAACGTATTGGGGTCACGCACAGCGATGTCGGCCAGCATCTTGCGATTGAGCGCTATACCCCGCTTGTCCATCGCACCGATGAACGTCGAGTACGAAACGCCATGTTGTTTCGTGGCTGCGCTGATCCGCGTGATCCATAGCCGGCGGAAATCGCGCTTGCGGCGCCGCCGGTCGACGTAGCTGTTCTGTAGGGCCTTCATCACCGCTTGCTTCGCGATGCGGTGCGACGTACCCCGTTTTCCCTTGTATCCCTTGGCGAGAGCCATCACCTTCTTGCGGCTCTCTTTTCTCTTGTTCCCGCCTCGTGCACGTGGCATACCGTTCTCCTCAATAGCCTCTAGCTGCCGGCTACTTCCCGATCATTCGGGTAATCGTCTTCTCCTGGCCTCCCGTGAGCTGTCCGTACTTGCGGGCTTGCCGCTTCGATTTCGGACGTTTCTTCACGTTCTTGTGCCAGTAGTTGGACACCTGATGCATCAGTTTGCCGCTCTTCGAGCGCTTGAACCGCTTCTTCGCGGCCGAGTGCGTCTTCTGCTTCGGCACGTCGTCGATCCCCCTTCTTAGTTCCCTGGCTGCGTCGTGGGGACAATCATCATCTGCAGCGTCTTCCCTCGCGAACTGAGGTTTCCTTCAACCCGTCCGATGTCGCGAACCTGGTCCTCAATTCGCTTCAGGAGTTCCTTCCCCCGGCCGAGGTGGACAATTTCGCGCCCCCTAAAGAAGATGCTCACCCGGACCATGTCGCCCTGTGACAGGAAGTGCCGAGCGCGACTGAGCTTCGTCTGAAAGTCGTGTTCGCCGATCTTGATCGTGAACTTGACTTCTTTCAGTTTCGTACGGTGTTTGTGCTTTCGCTCGCGTTTCTCCTGCTGGTAGTGGTACTTGCCGAAGTCGATGATCTTGCACACGCTCGGCGTTGCCTGCGGTGCAACCTCGACCAGATCCAGTCCCTTCTGTTTCGCCAGCGCGAGCGCGTCTTCCGTCTTCATGACGCCGAGATTCTCGCCCGTGTCATCGACAACGCGAACCTCAGGATCACGGATCCGCTCGTTTATCCGCATCTTCCGTTTGTCTATTCTGACCTCCGTTTCACTCCACTGCCGGTTGTCCCATGCCGTCTTCTCTAGTGGCTGCGCGACGGTACGCCGTACAGCCCATGCTCGCGGATGTACGCCGCCACGGCGGCGGGTATCCAGCGATCGATCGACTCGCCGCGATGGGCCGCTTCACGAAGCTCCGTCGAGGACACGTCGATCTTCTCCATCTCTAGCACGAACACACGTGCTGCATCGAACGGCGGCCGTGCGAACGCGTTCATCGGCACATCGAGCCGCGGAGCAACAATAAACGGAACGAGGCGTAAGAGTTCGTCCGCCTCTTTCCACGAGTCGATGTGTAGCATCCGGTCCGCGCCGATCACGAAGCAGATGCCCTGAGGGTAATCTTCGCGCATTTCGCGGAGCGTATCAACAGTGTAGGAGGGGCCGGGGCGATCCATCTCGATTCGCGAGACCGACACCCGCTTCATCCCGTGCACGGCGCTTGACACCATGCGATACCGGTGCTCCTTGCTGAGTTCCACTTCGCTGCTCTTGTCCGGTGCAAGGCCGGTGGGAACGAAGATAACCTCCGACAGCGCGAACTGCTCCAGCGCCGCGGCGGCGACGCGGATGTGCGCATTGTGCGGCGGATCGAATGTTCCGCCGTAGATGCCAACCCTATTCGTCAAGTTCAAGCTCGACCTTTCCGATCCGGACGACGTCGCCCGGCTCGAATCCTTGGCGACGGAGTGCGGTCAGAACCCCCATCTTCTCAAGGCGCTCCGTAAGATACGGCAGCGCATCTCTCGTCTCCAGGATCAGTTTCGCCACGAGCTTCTCAATCCCACAGCCGATGATCACGAACATGTCGTCCTCGCGCTCGACGCGGAACTCGTTCTCATCCGGGGAGTGGCGGTAGATACGCCGTGCTTCGGCGTGCGTTGGATCGCTACAGCGCACGCGCGTCGACAACATGCGGTATGTTGCGGACACCAACGCCGGTATCCCATTCCCCGTCGCAACCGAGATCGGGTACAGCGTGATGCCGGCTGTGGCGAATCGCCGAACGGCGTCTTCGATGGCGCCGTCGTCCAGTAGATCGATCTTGTTCCCGGCCGTGATCTGCGGTCGCTCGGCGAGGTCCGGATTGAACGCCGTCAGCTCTGCGTTGATCCGCTCGATGTCCTCGAGTGGGTCCCTTCCGTCCAGTCGCGCAAGGTCTACAACGTGGACGAATCCACGCGTTCGCTCGATGTGACGGAGAAATCGGTCCCCGAGCCCTCGTCCCTCGTGTGCTCCCTCGATCAAGCCGGGGACGTCGACGGCGACGAATTGCGCCGTTTCGTCGACGCTGACGACGCCGAGATTGGGGACGATTGTGGTGAATGGGTAGTCTGCGACCTTCGCTTTCTTGGCCGAGATGCTCGAGAGCAGGCTCGACTTGCCGACATTCGGGTATCCGATGATGCCGATGTCGGCAATCAGCTTGAGCTCGAGGCGCAGCGTACGTTCTTCCCCGGGTAGGCCGCGCTCGCACAGCCGCGGACCCTGTCGCCGGGAGGTGACGAACCGGCTGTTGCCCCGTCCCCCTTCGCCTCCCTCGGCGACGAGCAGTCGATCGCCATCGCGCGATAGGTCGCCGAGCAGTTCTCTCGTGGTTGCATCACGGACGAGTGTGCCGATCGGAACGTGGACAGTGCGGTCGACGCCGCCCGCCCCGGCCCTTGTGTTGTTGCCGCCGCTCTCCCCGTCGTTGGCGGCGAACAGCGGTCGATTGCGAAAGGCGAACAACGTGGAGATGCTCCCGGAGGCTTCGAAGTAGACGGATCCGCCGCTCCCTCCGCTTCCACCGTCCGGTCCACCGCGCGGATTGTGGCGCGTGGAGTGGAAGTGGATCACCCCGCTCCCTCCGCGACCGCCGCGAACGCGAACGATGGCTTCGTCAATGAACATGATCAGGGTGCGGGGGCAATCCCATGGACTACTCGGTTGCCGCTACGGGCAGAACGTTGACGTACTTCTTTCTCTGACCTTCGAAATGCACGTAGCCGGGAGCCGTCGCGTACAACGTGAAGTCGCGTCCAACGCCGACGTTCTTACCGGGTGCGTACACCGTGCCGCGCTGACGTACGATGATCGTTCCTGCATTGACCCATTCGCCGCCGAATCGCTTGACCCCGAGGCGCTGCCCGGGGCTGTCGTGCACGTTCTGTGTTGAACCGGTACTTGTTTTATGTGCCATGGCGTCTCCTTACGTTAGACCTTGATCCCAACGTCCTCAACCTCGCTGATCGCAAGCTCGGACGGGTACTCCTTCTCCACGAGCCGCAGCCCGATGTTCAGCGTCTCAAGGATGGCATCGATCTCGCGATCGAGGTGTACGTCGGATCGATCGACACTCAGCCGTTCGTCGCTCGGCTGGTCGACCGCAACGTGGATATACTCCCGCAACGCTTCGGCGGCCGCACGAAGCAGGATCGCCGAACAGGTTCCCGAGACGGATGCCAAATCCACATCTTCCATTGAAACCTCGACGATGCGTCCGTTTCCGTCGCGATGCAACACGATCTTCTCGCCCACTCGCTCTCCTTACTCCTCAATGGCGGTGATCGCCGTTGTCATCATCGTTTGGCGGTGTCCCTGCTTTCTGCGGTACCCCTTCTTGCTCTTGTACTTGTAGACGATGATCTTTTCCCCTCGCTCCTCGCTACGAACCTCGCCGGTCACGGAAACCCCATCAAGATACGGCGTTCCAATGCGAACCGCGTCATCGTTCACGAGAAGCAGAACCTTCTCGAAGGACACGGCCTGTCCGACAGCAATCCCGTCGAGGCGCTCGTGCTCGAGAACCGTCCCCTCTTCCACCCGGTACTGCTTACCACCGGTCTCTATGATTGCATACATTCGTTAACACCTCAGTTTCGGTCCGATTCTAGCAATCGGGATAACCGTTTTCAATGGCCTATGCTACGGGCGTTCCGGGATCTGTAGGTCCGTCAGTCGTCACGAGCGCGACGGGCGTGCCCTGGGCGGCGAGAACCATGCACTCTGATTGAATGCCGCGAATAGAGCGTGGTTCAAGGTTCGCGAGAACGATGACCGACTTCCCGATCAGCTCATCGGCAGGGTGGCTCTCGCGCAGACCGGCGACGCATTGTCGTGTCTCGCTCCCCAGATCCACCGTCAGCTGATACAGCTTCGTCGTGTCCTCGACCTCACGTGCCTCCCGGATCACGCCGACCCGCAAGTCAAGCTTCGCGAAATCCTCATACGAGATGCGGGGTTTCGCGTTGGCCGGAGAACGTCGGTCGGCTGTCGGCCGTAGCGCTGTCGTGGCGTTACGTACGTGATCCACATCGACGCGGTCGAGCAATACCCGGTCTTCGGTGATCCGCCGATTGGCTAGGGGAACCGACAGCTCATCCCATGTAGGGTCGGAAATGCCAAGAATCGCGAGCACTCGACTGGCAAACGATGGCGTGTACGGTGCCAGCAGAAGGGCGAGGCAGCGCGCGAGCGCGGCCCCTCCGGCCACGGCTCCGGCGTCGCCTGTCGCCCACGGTTCCTTGCGCTGGAAGTACTCGTTTCCGTACACCGCAAGGTCACACACCCGTCGAAGAGCCTGTCCGAGGTCAGTCCGGTCGAATGCGGCCTCGTAGTCCGTGACGGCGGCATCCATCGCGTCTGTCACCTCGGTGTCAATCGGTGCGGCGGGAATGACCGAGTCGTACTTCGTCTGGACAAAGGAGAGAACTCGGTTGATCAGGTTCGCGACATTCGAGATGAGGATCCCATTGATGGCCTTGTCGAGTTCCTCCCACGAGAAGCTCACGTCGCGCCCTTCGGGGCGGTTGTACAGCAGGTAGAACCGCCAGTACTCACCGTCCAGGACCCGCAGCGCATCGTCGCAGTACAGACCCACGCCGCGGCTCTTCGAGAAGCTGTCGCCGCCGACCCACGTCAGGTACTCGGTGGCCGCGATCTGGTCCGGCAAGTGGTAGCCCTGCCCGGATGCAATCAACTGCCCGGGGAAGATCAGCGTATGGAACGGGATGTTGTCCTTGGCCATGGTGTAGATCTGGTGGACGTCGTCTCCGAACCAGTACTTCCTCCACTCGTCTCCGCCTGCGAAGTGCTCAATCGTTGCAGAGACGTAGCCCAGGGCGGCCTCACCCCATACGTAAATGACCTTGCCCTCGGCTCCGTCAAACGGCGCGGGGATCCCCCAGTCGATGTCCCGCGTCATGGCCCGTGGGCGCAACCCCTCGTCGAGCATGCGTTGGGTAAACAGGTGGACGTTTCCCTGGAACGCGCGGGATCTGACGTACGATTGAAGTGCGCTGCTCAGTTTCGCCAGGTCGAGGTACCAGTGTGAGGTCTCGCGGAACTCGATGTCTCCCTTGTTGCAGAAACTGCACTTCGGGGCAATGAGTTCCTCCGGCTCCAGCACCGTCCCGCACGCGTCGCACTGGTTTCCGAGTGCGTGCGGCGATCCACACTTCGGGCACGTTCCGCTGATCAGACGATCGGCGAGAAACCGCTCGTCGTTTAGGCAGTAGGCTCGCTGTTCGGCCTGCGTGAAGATGAACCCGTTCTCCTGCATCTGCAGGTAGATCGTCCGAACGAATCGACGGTGTGTGTCGGTCATCGTCGTTGTGTAGTTGTCGAATCGGATGTCGAAGCTGTCGAGGATCGAGCAGATCTTCCGATGGTTGCGGTCCGCCAGCTCCTGCGGTGTGACCCCCTCGCGCAGGGCCTCGAACTCGATCCGGGTCCCGTGGGCGTCGGTTCCCGAGACATAGAGCACGTCGCAACCCCGTACGCGGTAGTAGCGCGAGATGACGTCACCCGACAGCAGACACCCCACCAGGTTTCCCAAGTGGGGAACGCCGGAGGCGTACGGCCACGCACTACACACAAGAACGCGTTTCTTGTCCATGATCCACTCCAAGGGGTGCGATGCCGTCGATTATACCGTTGGGCCCTGAGGTCAACCACTCGATTGTTGGGTCGTGTTCCGAGGTCGGGAGTGGACTCGCACCGCCGGCCGGCGTATACATGAGGCATGGCGGAGAAGGGCGGCATTCAGGTTCTGATCAAGGTCTTCGGTGGCATTCGCGACAAGGCGCCGAGTGGGCCGCTGCAGGTGACGATCCCAAGTCCGGGACGTTTCTACGATGTCCTTCGGGCGCTCGAGCGGCGTGTTCCAGTGCTACACGCAGCGCTGGTCGCCGGACTTGAGAGCGGATACGTGAGTGCGCTGCTCAACGGCCGGAATGTCCTGTTCCTCGGCGGCGACGAGACGCCGATGGCCGACGGGGACACGCTTGCGTTTCTCCCTCCGGTCGGCGGCGGATAGGCCGTCTAGAACTCGATGTACACGGTGAGCTTGAGAACGAACGCCCAGTAGAATCCACTGGACGCGTCGCTGCCGAGCACGGCCGACGTCGAAAGGGTACCGCCCCACGCGGAGGACAACGCGGTCGAGAGGCGTCCGGTCGTCGTCAACTCTACGTCCGTCTCTCCTTCTTCGAACGACGCCGCGAGGGCCGTGTCCACACCGAGGAAGAAGGTCGGATACGATGTTCCGTCAGCCGAGGCTTCGTCGCCCTGGGTGTCTGCGTCGGTGGGAAGCAGGCGGTTCGTGATGTCGAGCTGATAGGCGTTGTCCGCATCGATCGTCCATCGGACCGTGTCGGCATCGTCGCGCACGCGTACACCGAAGGTTAGCGTATCGCGTTCGGCTGTGTCCGGAACCCACACCATGCGCAGGCTGAGCGAGTGGTTCGACGTCGTGATCACGTCAACCGAGCGGTACGTGGACACCTTCCTCGTTCCCGTGTACGTCAACGACGGAGTCAGGAGTTCCCACGCCGTCGTGTTGACGGAGAGCGAGGCCTTCAACTCCTGCCTCCGGAGGTAGTCCGTGGGGTCCTCGATTGTCAGCGTCAGTGCCGGCCGAAGGGTGGTCACCCCGTCCGTCAGCCGGAACGTCGTTCGACCCGTGACGGTCGACGTCGCGGCGTCTCCCTTCACGGAGACCGTGAGATCCGGCGTGATCTCCCACTCCGCCCATGACAGCGTCTCGAAGTCGGCTGTCGCGGTCGCGTCATAGCTTGCCGTGTATACGCCGCCTGGGACCGTTCGTTTCCGCTCCAGCGAGCCGGAGAGGGAGACCGCGGTACTCCCGAGTTTCTGCGACCAGTCGAGCCCGAACGTCATCGTCTCGCTTCCTTGCCATCCGCTACCCCGCAGATTCAGCGGCCGTGTCCACTTGAACGACAGCTGCGTCGAGGACGCTGGCGCAAGCGACGTGTCGACGGAGAGGGTGTTGCTCACGCTGTTCGTCGCGTAGCGATGGTCTTCGTAGGACGACTCCGACCAGGACAGAGCAAGCGAGAGTCGATCATCGAACAGCGTTTCGCTGACTGCGGCGGAGTAGGAGAAGCTCAGGATCTCGGACCCCCTGACCGTGTTGTCGATGTTCTCGGAGCGTTGCGAGACGCTCAGCGTGAGATCCGGACCGTCGCCGACGCTGCCCCGGAGGGTCGCTACGGTGTCGCTCTCGAGTGTCGTGTCCTCTGCTGAGGGAGCGGCGATGTCGTACGCATTCGAGACGGTGAGGGTCCAGTCGTCGATCAGATCGAACGCTCCGTACAGGTCCCAGGCCACGACGTCGCGGCCCGACACGCTTCCGATCGCCCGGTACGCAGGCTGCACGATGTCGATTCGACCGGACAGGTCGTAGGCCTCCCCATGCTTGTCGAACGATCCTGTCGCGATGATTCCGCCGTCCGACCAGTCGGACGGCTCGAGGTCGAGATACACGGACGGGTTCTTCCCGCTGATACGGGCCGTCTCGTTGTCGTATGCCGTGTCTACGTTCGCCCGCCGCTCCCACAGCCGCAGCCCATACGTTGCATCGGCTTGCGTCCCAATCCACAGGCTGTCGGTGTCTCCGGCGAGCGCCGTCACGGGCCAGTCCGAATGGGAAACGGTCCCGTCTGACGCGCAGACGACCCCGGCGGGGGTTCCGTAGTACAGGTCGTTCTCGTACCAAGCGAGGCAGGAGACCTCCACACCCGTGGTGAGCCACCCCGTTCCGATCCCACCGCGAAGCGCGCGAAGCCCGCGATCGCTTGCGGCATAGAGCGTTCCTCGGCTCGTCAGGAGGGCGTTGACGGAGAGGCCGTACAGCGTGTCCACGGCCTCCAGCACTCCGCTGGAGAGGTCGAAGCGATACAGCCCGGCGCGGGTCCCGACATACACGGATCCCCCGTCTGCTGCCAGTGCCTGAACTGATGGGAGCGGCTGCGAATCAGCACTGCGATACACGGCCCACGCGCCGATGTCGTCGATGGAGTCGAGCGGGACAACCGCCAGTCCTTCTCCGGTGCCGATCCACAGGCTTCCGCCGTGCACGAGGAGGGCCCCGATCGACGGGTCGGGCAAGCCGTCATCCTCGTACAGACGCGACCAGTTCTGGGCGCGGTCGAGCGGGAAGTCGCCGCTGCGCTCGATGACGGTCAGACCGGCAGCGGTCCCGATGTAGATGGCACGGTCGCTGATCGCGAGGCAGCGGACTGCGTTGCTTGTGAGGCCGTCCGACGTGGAGTACGCCCGCCATTCCCCGTCGATCTGTGTGCTGAGCCCCGCGGCGTGTCCGACGAGGACAATCGTTCCATCTTCGGTTGTCGCGAGCGCAGTGACTGCGTTCGCGGCGTTCGGCCTCGCATTGGCGTCGAACGGATACGTGTCGACGTTGTATCCCACGGCGAAGTTCGCCGAGAACCCGGCTCCGTCGGAGTACGAGCCCGACACTCCGGCGACTGTCTGGCGATTGGGCATCGTCGTCGCCGAGTTCGGATCCTCGACTGAGCCTGCGTCGTCCACGACTTCGAGGAAGTACGCAGAGAACGACAGGAGATCGGACACCGGTAGGTCCAGCTTGAGTCCGTAGAAGTATCGGGCATACTCCGCCGAGCCGCCGAGCCCGGTGCTGTACCGCTCATAGTCGATTGTCACGATGTCGTCGTCCTCCACATCGACAAGAAGAATGACCAGGCCGACCTCGTAGTCGATGATGTAGTCCTGGTCCCGTTCGAGTCTCGTTTCGTTGAGCGTGACCCGTTCGCTCTCGGGAATCAGCGACAGCCCAAGGGAGTACGTTCCGGTGGATAGTGCATACGTGAACGTAACCCGGAACTGCGCCATGTCGTCGGAGAAGAATGACGATGGAAACCGGGCTTCGACCACTCCCTCCTCCGGATACACGACAAACGAGTATTCCGTGAGGTCGGGGTGGGTTGTGGGCCGGTAGGTGTCTCCTCCGTCCAGGCTGATTGCCAGCTGCACGGAGGAGGCAACGATGTCATCGAACCCCAATGAGTAGTACGTCTGGCGGACCGCCTGCACGAGCGCAAGCGGGGTCTCGTCGACCTGGATCACGGCGTACGTCGTCAACTGACCGAGCAGCTCCGTCTCGTAGTCGCTCCCCTGGATCAGGGGGTAGGAGTATGCCGCGTCGGTGCGATCGTTGTAGTTGTCGATGGCTGCCTTCACCGCGTCGCGGAGCTGGGTCGTGATCGACCCCATGAGCAGGAGGACCGTCTCGGTTTCGTCGCCGGTCTGTCGTTCGATGACGGCGTAGTTGTTGCCGGTCAGCTCGACCGCTGCCTCCTGGAATGCCCCGGCGTCGAGGAACCCCAACCCGTACTGCTTCAGGAGAGAAAGCATCGGTCCCGTCGGCTGAATGCGAAGTGCTACGTCGGTGAATTCCTCCACAATCGGCTCCTCGACGGGGAATGCGAACAAGCCCTGGATGCTCCGAGCGTACGGCTGCTCGACCCACGGTTCATCGTCTCGATACGCAGAGAACACGCGGCTTGCCTCGGCCGTCGACCCGACAAACGTCTTGGATTCGGCGCTCCCCTCCACGCGGGACGCTACACCGGTGAGCACGGCATCGGCGAACGAGTACTCCAGCTGCAATCCAGTCATTGTCCGTCGGTACGACGTGAACGGCTGCATGCTCGTGATGCTGAAGTCACCCAACACCCCGTCGAGTGACTCCGTGTCGAGGTAGATGGCCAACGATTGCTCCTTGTCCGGGGACTGATCGTCGAAGTGTCCTTCCACGCGGATAATCGACAGCGCCTCCGCCGTCAGATCGACGGCGAGGGACTGATCGAGCGACACCTGCCCCCCGCTCACACCTGCTGCGGCCAGTCCACGCGCGCTTCCGAATCCGTATCCGACCGTCCATGTCTTGCGCCCATCGATGACGGCCGTGAACTGCTCGGCGTCGTCGGCTTGTCCCACGACAGCCGGGGCAACGACGCTGGCTGTGGCCATCAGGGCGACGCAGAGGCTGAGGAGGAGTCGTTTCATGGCGTACCTCGCGGTCCTTTCGATTTCGTCACTCAAAGCGCAGCGCCAGCCCGATTCGGTGCGTGTCGCCCAGATCGTCTCGCATCGTGTACGCCCAGTCGATCTGGAGCGTGTCGAACCGGGCCGAGAGGCCGTACGTCAAAGCGCCTTCGTTGTATCCTGCACGCGCTCCGATGCCGCCAACCCACGCCTCGACCCCCGCAGACAGGGACGGATCCGATGAGAAAAGGCCGTCCATCTCGAAACACGCGTTCCACTGAACGTCGTCCGTCGGCGCGAGGAGAAGCGAGACGCTGAGGCGAAGTGACGGATCCCACGCGTCTTCGGTTCGGCTGTCGTAGGTGACCGGGACGGAGAGCGCGTTCTCCCACATCACGCTGGCCCGAAGGATGTCCGTCCGGACCAGCAGCGTCGGGTCGAGCGTCCACCCGGTCCCGGCAAACGGCGACGAGCAGCGGAAGAATCGCCAGCGCACGCCGATCCCGATGGGGCCGATCGGAAGCCCCGCCGACGCGATGACTCCTTGGCTCGCGTAGTAGAACGCGCCCTCGTCTCCCGGGATCGTTCCGGAGTTCAGGAACTGCACGGATACAGCGACGTACGGTAGCACGATCCCGATCGATCCGAGATTCACCCCGCCGAAGCCCGCCAAGTACGTCGTGCTGATGCCCGCCGTCTCGAGCCAGCCCAAAGCGGCGGGATTGTGGAACGCCGCTCCCTCATCGTCTGCTAATGCGGAAAAAGCGTTCCCCATGCCCGCGCCGCGCGCTGAACCGGCTGCGGAAAACAGGCCGCCGACGTTCACGACCGCTTGCCCGCTGACTCCGATGGCCGCGACGAGCCACACCGTAAGGAGCAGGCCGATTCTCCTGTGTCTGATCATCGCTTGATCACCAGCTTCCCGACGTCTGAAGTCCCCTGATCGGTCACGACAACGTATAGGTACAGCCCGCCGGCCAGAGGATCCTGTCGCGTCGTGAGCAAGTTCCACTCATACTCGGTAGCCCTCGTCGCGAGCGACGTCTCGAACACCAGGTTTCCGCTCACCGTGTAGATCCGCAGCGTCGCCGTCCTCGCCTCAGCGGGGATGTCCAAGAGGAATTGTGCCGTTCGTTCGGCAGGGTTCTCCGCTACGCTAACCTCGGGCTTCTCGGGCGGATCGCTGTCGGGATCGTCGGGCGGGGCGATTTCGTCGACGCGAGCGACCGCGCTGGCAGCGTCGATCTTCCCCCACCCCCACGACAGACTCGGGATCGATCCTGTGTACGAATCTTGCATGCTCGTCGTGTGAAGAATCTGCTTGATCTCCGTTGTGGTCAGCCCGCTGTCGCGCGACAAGAGGAGGGCAATCGTTCCGCTGACGTGCGGAGCCGCCATGCTGGTCCCCAACTCGATCGTGTGCATGCCATCCGTGTGCGTGAGGTATGCGAGCGGACTCGCTGTCGAAGACAGGGCGGAACAGATGAACGCCCCCGGCGCACAGACGTCGGGTTTCGTACGACCGTCGCGCGTCGGACCGCGGCTGGAGAAGGGCGCAAGGTCGTTCAGCGGATACACGCCGGAGAAATCCTGGGTCCCGGCCATCGAAGGCCACGTGAGTTTCGTGGTGTATGCGCCGACGGTGATCACATCGTTCGCGTTTCCGGGCTCGTCAATCGTCATCGACGAGTCCCCGCCGTTGATGTGCGCCGCTTCACTCAAGATCCAGGCGTCGAACCGGCCCCCACCGCTTACGTCCTCAATCCGGACCTCCCACGTCGACCCGGTGGCCACGCTACTGAGCCGGATGTATACCTCTCGATCGCCGTTGTTCGGGTTGATGCCGGAGGACGCGTTGTCTACATACACGATACCGTCTATCGTCGCGACGTGTCCCGACTTCATTCCGGTCGTGGCCGCCACGGCCGCGTCCGACGGTGGAACGACCACCACGGTGAACTGGGATGTCCCCGGATACCACAGTGTGAGCTCGACCGTTGACTCGTCCGGGACAATGTCGAATGAGTCGAACCCTCCGCTCAACGTCCCCGCGGCGTGGATGTCGAGATCGCCTTCATTCCCCGCCGATACGACGATGGCTCGCCCGGGCGCGTCCGCCAGCTCGTCCAGCCCCTGCTCGAACAGGCTGGTTCCGTCATGCGGTCCTTCGTGCCCTCCGAGACTGAGATTTACGACGGCGGGCAGACCGGCCGCGTCGGCCTGATCGAACACGTACTCGACTGCCGCGAGAATGTCCGACGTATAGAACGTGGTCTTCACGACCACGAGCGTCGATCCGGGGGCCACTCCGACGAATCCGGCGGACGACGACGAGCCGTCGCCTGCTGCGATGCCGGCGACGTGGGTGCCGTGCCCATTCGTGTCGCTCGAGCGAACGATCCCTGCGGACGGGCCGTACCCGTAGGCGAGATCACTCTCGATATCCGCGCGCCGGTACGCCGTGCCGAACAAGCCGAGTGTCTGGTCCCACAGCGCAAGGATTCGCGATCCTTCCTCGACCCCGTCCCCGTCCTCGTCGACACGGAAATCCAGGTGTGTGTAGTCGATCCCGGTATCGACGATTCCAATGGCGACGTCCTCACCGACTGCCGCCAGCGGCTCCGCGTGCGCCGTGTCGGCGCCGATGGCGGGTACGCTGACGTCCAACGTCGGCCGCGTCTTCCAGGAAGGCTCGATGTACACGACGTCGTCACTCCGAGCAAGGTCGAGGAGCTGGCTGAGCGTCACGGACAGCGCGACGATCGATCCTGCCTTGGCGGTAATCGGGATCCCCAGCAACGTTCTCCCCGTCGTCGAGTTCCGTGTCTGCACGAGAACGCCCACAAGGCGCTCTCCGGTCGTCGGCGAGATGGTGTACTGAAAGCCGTAGTCGTCGTCCCCGTTGTAGAGAGAGAATCTCTCCGGCTGGGTGTCCCCGTCCCGTATGCTCAGTAGCACGGATAGGACAGGGGCCATCTTGGCGGCGTCGCTTGGCGCATAGGAAGCGTCCTGGGCCCGTCCGTCGTCGACCGAACCCGGGAGAGCGAACAAGGCCGAGACAATGATCAGCACGACAAGCCACTGGACTGCGCTTCTCTTCACAATGATCCCCCTCACGCGTTCGCGCTATTGTACCATAGGAACCGCCTACCGGGAACGCGATCCGCTCCTGCGGCCAACGCTCGCCGACTCTGCCTCCGCCGCTTTACAGGCCGAAGCGGAGTGTGCTATGATCCGCAGACCCCTGGCGGGCTTCGGCGCGCAGAGTCCGTGCACGAGCACGGTCGGCGCGAGACCCGCCCCGCGTGAAGGACGGGAGATGCGTGTGGACGGACATCCAAACCTGGACGCTGTAGCCAGCGAGGACATGATGATGCAGCGATACCGTCAAGCGATCGAGCGCGCGATGACGAAGCTTCCTGTTAAGAACGGCGTGATCGACATCGACTCGATATGGGTGGAGACGTCGATTCCGTACACCGTTCTGCGATCACTCCTACAGGCCGGCGACCTCAAGCTTCCGGACAACGTGGAGCGTGTCAATCTGAAATCCCACGTAGACAGCGGCCAACGCCGCGGAAACAGGAAACACCGCAAGCAGTAGCGCGGCCAAACGGATCGGAGGAGGCGCACATGCCACAGGAGAGTCCGTGCCAGGCCATTCGCTTCGGCACGTCCGGATTCCGCGGTCGCTGGGGGCTCGAATTCACCGAACGCGTCGCGCGAAACATCGCACAGGCAATCTGCGACTACCTTCTCGAGGACGAGGACCGGACGGGCGACGTCCTGACAATCGGATACGACAGCCGCCAGCATGCCGACGAAGTCGCCCGGTGGTGCGCGCAGGTCGCTCTGCGGAACGGGTTTGCCGTCCACCTGACGTCGCGTGATACGCCCACTCCGACACTTGCCTACTACGCACGACACGTGGTGGGAAAGGACTCGGCCGGCGTGATCAACTGCACGTGCAGCCATAATCCGATCGACTGGCAGGGAATCAAGTTCTCGCTTCGCGACGGATCGATCGCGCCGCCGACCGTGACCGACTTCGTGTCCGCGCGTGCGACCGCATACCAGTGCGGAGAAACCGTCGCACCGAGCGGGACAAACCCAGCGGACACGAAACGGCTGGAATCCGTTGACCCGCTCGCCTCCTACTGCGAGTGGGTTCTTGCCAGCGGGGATTCGGACTGCCGGATTCCGCTCGATCACAAGCGCATGCACACGTACTTCCGTGACAAGCTCGTACTCATCGATGAGATGCACGGCACGGGACGGGATTATCTGCGAACGCTCCTGGACGAGATTGGGGTTCCCTACCGCGTGATCCACGGAGAACGGTCCCCGCAACTCGGGGGGCTACGCGCCGCAAACCCGGAGGAGCCGCACATCGATACGCTGAGGCAGGCTGTTCGCGAAGCCAACGCCGTGCTCGGCGTCGGTCTCGATACCGACGCCGATCGGTACGGGATCGTCGATTGCGGCGGTGCCTACGTGATGCCGAACGCCGTGCTCGCAATGCTTACGCACTACCTGGGTGTGGAGCGGCGGCTGACCGGTCGCGTCGCGACGACGAACGTCACCACACACCTTCTTGAGCCGATTGCGGCCGCAATCGAAGGGAATGACGCCTACCGACCGGCGCGCGGCGCGAAGCCGATGCACCTTCGCGACGCCGAGTATCGCGTCCTTTTTGGCGACCCGGCTACGATGGTCACGCGGAACGTGTTTACCGTTCTGACCGGTCTTAAGTACATCATCCAGGCCGCGCAGATGGACCCGCAGTACCGCATTCTCGATCCGCCGCCGCCAGACTGGATGTGCCGGTTGTTGATCGGCGGGGAGGAGGCGTCGGGTCTCACGACGCGCGGCCACGTGCCCGACAAAGACGGCATCTGGGCCGATCTCCTCGTGATGGACATGGTTGCGTACTACGGCAAGCCGCTGGGGAAGATCTGGGACGACGTGCAGTCGACCTACGGCCCTTCGCACACCGGACGACTGAACCTGCCGACCCAGGGCGGCCTGGCGCAAGCCGTCCTGGACGAGGCGATGCGTCATCAAACGCTCGCCGGTCTCGACGTGGTCTACGCGGCGCGAATCGGAGACGGCTACGCCGAGTTCCGGCTTCGAAGCCCCGACGGAACGGAAGCCAACTACTTACATGTGCGTCTCTCGGGTACCGAGCCGTTGGTCCGCGTGTACGCCGAAACCACCACGCCGGACAGCCTGGAATCCCTCCTTCAGGCGGTGCGCGGTCTCGCGGGCGCCGTCGACTCGGCGTAGTTCGGTGCCGATCGGGCCGGCACGGTTCCACCACACCGGCCTTTCGGCTATCATCGAAGCACCAACCTCAATGGGGAGTCGTACGATGTCTACTCAACACCCGGCGGATGCATACGATTTTCCCGCCATCGAAGACCGGTGGCGCGACTTCTGGAGCAAGCGCGGTTTCTTCCGCGTGGATACGAAGGATCAGGGAAACACGTTCTACTACTTGAACATGTTCCCGTATCCATCGGGCTACCTCCATGTCGGGCATGGCCGGAACTACATCATCGGCGACGTGATCACGCGGGTGAAGACCATGCGTGGGTTCAACGTTCTCAACCCCATGGGATGGGACGCGTTCGGCCTTCCGGCGGAGAACGCAGCGATCGAGAATCACACCCATCCCCGCGACTACACGCTGGGGAACATCGCCAAGTCGCGGGAGCAGTTCCGTGCTTGGGGCGTGCAGTTCGACTGGGATCGCGAGGTCGCCACGTGCTTGCCCGACTACTATCGTTGGACGCAGTGGCTGTTCCTCAAGCTGTACGAGAAGGGGCTTGCATACAAGAAGAAGGCGAAGGTCAACTACTGCCCGCACTGCGAAACGGTGCTCGCCAACGAACAGGTCGTCGGCGGGGAATGCGAGCGTTGCGGCACGGTCCCCGAACCACGCGACCTGGAGCAGTGGTTCTTCCGCATTACGGACTACGCCGACCGGTTGCTCGACGATCTGGCGACGCTGGAGGACTGGCCGGAGAACGTGCGGAAGATGCAGGAGAATTGGATTGGCCGCAGCACCGGGGCCGAGGTGACGTTCGTGGCCGAGACCGGCGACGAGATCGTGGTGTTTACCACGCGTCCGGACACCCTCTGGGGCGCCACGTTCATGGTTCTTGCGCCCGAGCATCCGTTGGTCGACAAGATCACCTCTGACGAGCAGCGAAGTGCGGTTCAGGAGTACCGAGATCGTGCCATCCGCGAGACGGAGATCGATCGGCTGTCCACCGAACGCGAGAAGACCGGCGTGTTCACGGGCGGGTATGCGGTCAACCCCGTGAATGGCAAACGGATCCCGATATGGATTGCCGACTATGTGCTGATGACGTACGGAACCGGCGCGATCATGGCGGTTCCGGCGCACGACGAGCGGGACTTCGCGTTTGCCGTCAAGTTCGGGATTCCCGTGGTGCCGGTGATCGCTCGTACGGACGGTGTCGCGAAGAGCTGGGTGTCCGCCGCCGCGGTGGACGCCGCGTTTGCGCGCAAGCTGGAGGCGCTTTCCATCGAGTACGAGCAGCGATCGCTTGACGATGGCGACGGACTGCTTGTTACCCTGCGGGGCGACCGGCAGATCGAGCAGTACGCCCGGCTGGCGCGCGAGCACGTCACGGCCGAGGGGTGGATCGAGATGGTCGGCGCCCGGTGGACGTTCACCTTCGCCGATGGGACGCTCGAGCTCGGCGGCGTCGACGAAGATCGGCAGATCCTCGATCGGTGCAGGGTCATCCGGCCGTCCGTGGATGCACGCACCGCGATGGAGATGCTGCAGCGGGTTCCCTTCTATGGCGATGTGCTGTTCCACGCGGAGTATGGCGCGATGATCCATTCCGGATCGTTCACCGGAACGGGGGGCGACCGGGCGAAGGAAGCGGTCACTGCGTGGTTGGAGGAGAACGGCACGGGGCGGGCGACGGTCAACTTCCGGCTTCGCGATTGGCTGATCAGCCGCCAACGGTACTGGGGCGCGCCGATTCCCATCGTCTACTGCGACACGTGCGGTACCCAGCCGGTACCGGAAGCGGAGCTTCCCGTGTTGCTGCCGGACGTCGAGTTCATTGGGAAGATGGGGCTCGCAGACATCCCGGGGTTCGCCGAGACGACGTGTCCCACGTGCGGCGGCCCGGCGCGGCGAGACACCGACACGATGGATACGTTCGTGGATTCGTCGTGGTACTTCCTGCGCTTCATCAATCCGAACGACGAAGAAAGCGCATTCGTCCGCGAGGATGTCGATCGCTGGTTGCCCGTCGATCAGTACGTCGGCGGGGTGGAGCATGCCATCCTTCACCTGCTGTACGCGCGGTTCGTTACGAAGGCGCTCCACGACATGGGGCTCCTTGGATTCGAGGAGCCGTTCGCGCGGCTGTTCACGCAGGGCATGGTGACGCATCCAGCGTACAAGTGCCCGGAGCACGGGTGGCTGTTCCCGCAGGACGTCACCGATTCGACGTGCCCGACGTGCGGCAAACGGCTCTCGGTTTCCACGTTCAAGATGTCCAAGTCGAAGCGCAATGTGGTCGACCCGACGGAGATCATCGCCCAGTACGGCGCGGACACGGAGCGACTGTACACCCTGTTCATGGGGCCGCCGGACCGAGACATCGAGTGGACCGAAGAGGGGATCCGAGGGTCGTTCCGATTTCTCAGGCGCGTGTGGACGCTGGTCCTCGCCCACGTCGACGGTCTCGGCGCGATCGGCGCGACCGCCGATCCGGACTCGCTGACCGGTGACGACCTTGCGCTGTGGCGGCGGTATCACTACACCGTGCAGAAGGTCACGCAGGACGTGGACGAACGATTCAGCTTCAACACGGCGGTTGCAGCGATCATGGAGTTGGCCAACGATCTCGGTCGCGCCGTCGAGTCCGAGGTCGACACGGATCTGCTCCGTGAGGTAATCGACGGGCTGATCCTCCTCCTGTCGCCGATGGCTCCGTTTGTGTGTGAGGAACTGTGGCGCCGCACCGGGCACGAGGACTCGCCGATCGAGCAGCCCTGGCCCGCGTACCGTGAAGACGCGCTGCAGGAGGACATGGTGGAGATCCCGGTACAGATCAATGGGAAGCTGCGGGCCCGCATTCGCGTGTCCGCCGACGTTGCCCAAGATCGTGAGGCGCTCGCACAAGCTGCTCTGGCAAGTGCCGACGTTCAGGCGCGCCTTGAGGGAAAGACGGTCGCCAAGGCGATCGGCATCCCCGGGAAGATGGTCAGCCTGGTCGTGAAGTAGCAGAGGAGACTCCGGATGTCCCGCTATCCCGTCGAGCTCTACGTTCGTTTCTTCGACCCGCACGTGTGTGCGTTCGTGGACGGCAACGCGGCGGATGGGGTAGCCGCGGGCGCGCCGCGCCCGGCCGTGTTTCTCGACCGTGACGGCGTGATGAACAGAAACGACGACTCCATGACCGCAGCAGAGTTCGATCTTCTTCCTGCCGTGGGACCAGCAGTCCGACGCCTGAACGAGGCGGGGCTCCCCGTCGTTGTCGTGACGAACCAGGGCGGTGTGGCCCTGGAGTACACAACGATCGAAGAGCTCGACGCGATCCACGCGAAGATGGCGCGCTTGTTGGCGGTCGCGTCGGCTCACGTGGAAGCGATCTATGGGGCGCTGGCGTACCCAGACGCGAAGATCGCTGAACTACGGATGGTCTCCGAGTTTCGCAAACCGGCGGCCGGCATGTTGTACCAAGCGAGCGATGACCTAGCGATCGACCTTTCGCAGTCGGTGATGGTGGGGGACACCACGACGGACGTGGCCGCGGGCAGACACGCCGGATGCACCTCAATCCTTGTACGTACCGGGTTTGGCGGCAGCGACCGGCGGAGCAACGTGCCGCCCGACATCACGCTCGACGACATCACGGCCGCCGTTGAGTGGATCCTCGCCCGCCGGGCCGTGGGCTGATCGCCTGGAACACCGTGGTCCCCGCGCGTACGCGGGATCGCCGGTGCCCGCAGGATCCGAAACGCCGCGTGATTGAGCTGTCGCTCGCCACGAAGTAGAATGCATGGCAACCGGGGCCTTAGCTCAGCTGGGAGAGCGCTTGCATGGCATGCAAGAGGTCAGGGGTTCGAATCCCCTAGGCTCCACTCTGAGGGACTGTTTGTAGAACTAGCTCAGGATCGTCCTGTTCTAGAGCTACATGCGAGATTGGCAAGTGGTATCGGATCTCGACACCTTCGTCATCCACATCGACTTCTTCGATGAAGGCTGCGAGGAAGAGCTTCGCCCTCTCAACATCGCCAGAGGCAAGAGTCTCACGAAGATCACTAGC
>Ga0272444_10001551_pt1 | contig 22039 bp, 17 predicted proteins | sample SSMForm13_FD_201033 | JGI IMG/M metagenome (GOLD analysis project Ga0272444, IMG submission 201033) | Marine sediment archaeal communities from Little Sippewissett salt marsh, Falmouth, MA, United States - SSM-Form-13 | ecosystem: Environmental > Aquatic > Marine > Wetlands > Sediment ...
AGAGCACGGCTGTCTCGCGAACAGGCAGGAACGTAATCGAGTGTCACCCAACAATGACCATGCGGATCACTGTTTTTTCTTGCAGTGTTTGGCCGGACATGTCGTTGCTCCTTTAAAGATAACCATGATGAAAGGAGTAACTCAATGAAGACACACGTTTTAGGATTCCCGCGCATCGGTCACCGTCGCGAACTGAAAAAGGCCCTTGAAGAGTACTGGTCGGGCGAACTATCTTCTCAACAACTGCTGGCAATAGGCGATTCTCTGAAGACATCAAACTGGAAAATTCAGCACGATTCAGGACTTTCCCATGTTACCATGGGAGATTTTTCCTTTTATGATCATATGCTGGACACATCGCTCATGCTGGGTGCCGTTCCTGAGCGCTTCGGGACCTGTTCATCGGAAACCCACTTCGAGACCTATTTCAAGATGGCCAGAGGCGATGCATTCAATAATGCTTCCGCCATGGAAATGACCAAATGGTTCAACACCAACTATCACTATATCGTTCCCGAGATATCCCCCGATATGGTCTTTTCCCGTTCTTCTGAATCAATCCTGAACGATACCCGTCGTGCCGTTGAGTTGGGGTATTCCCCTAAACCGGTTCTGGTCGGACCGGTTACCTATCTTTCCCTGGCAAAGGTAACCGGGGACGTTGATCCGTGGGATAGACTTGAAGAGATCGTTGATATCTACGCCGGAATCGTTGCCGAACTTGGAATGCTTTCCGATCTTATCCAGCTCGATGAGCCTGTACTGTGTTGCGACATGGCGGATGAGGCACGCAGGGTCTTCCCCGGTGTTTATGAAAAACTCAACCGGTCGGCCGGGAAAGCGACTATTTTACTGACGACATACTTCGAAGCCCTCGATGATAACCTCGATCTGGCCGTATCCTCCGGTTGTGGCGGGTTGCATATTGATCTGACGGCTAAAAAAGACCAGAACCTTGGAAGCATTCTCGATGTTCTCCCCGACACCATGAGCCTGTCGGTTGGTGTGGTAGAGGGACGCAATATCTGGAAAACGGATCTGAATTCCGCTCTGTCAACCCTGAATGGTATCGAGGATCGTATCGGGGAGGACAGAATGCTTATAGCCTCGGGATGCTCGCTGCTGCATTGCCCGATGGACCTGAACCTGGAAACAAAAATCGACCCCGGAATTAAGGGGTGGATGGCGTTTGCCGTGCAGAAATGCGGAGAAATCGCCCTGCTGGGCGAAATTATGTCGGGTGAAACACATCATGAAGACCTTCGTGCCAATTCTTCTGCGATCTCGTCGCGTGAAAACAGTCCCCTGACCGTAAATCGGCAGGTCAGGGATGCGTGCGAAACCATCGGACAGGATATGCTGTTTCGTAAGAATGTGTATTCTGAGAGAAAGAAATCTCAATCATGGTTGCATCTTCCCCTGTTTCCCACGACGACCATCGGTTCTTTTCCTCAGACCCCTGAGATACGTAAAAACCGTCTGCTTTTCAAAAAGGGGGAGCTGTCTTACGGGAGCTATGAGTCCTTTCTCAAAAACGAGATAAACAAGATCGTGGAGATACAGGAAAATCTTGATCTGGATGTGCTGGTTCACGGGGAGGTGGAGAGAAATGATATGGTCGAATATTTCGGGGAACAGCTGGGCGGGTTTTGCTTTACGGAGAACGGATGGGTTCAGAGTTATGGCAGTCGCTGCGTAAAGCCTCCTGTTATCTACGGCGATGTTTTCCGCCCGGCCCCGATGACTGTCGAGTGGTTTACCTATGCGCAATCATTGACCATGAAACCGATGAAAGGCATGCTGACCGGCCCTGTGACGATTTTGTGCTGGAGTTTTGTCCGCGATGACCTCGATCATCCGGAAGTATGCCGGCAGATCGCCCTCGCGCTCCGGGAGGAGGTCCGTGATCTGGAAAAGGCCGGAGCCGTGATTATCCAGATCGATGAACCGGCCTTTCGCGAGGGACTCCCCTTGAAGCAGAGAGACGCGGATGCATACCTGCGCTGGGCGGTGGATGCTTTCCGGCTGGTCTCTTCGGGAGTTTCCGACCGGACGCAGATACACACGCACATGTGCTACAGTGAATTTAATGCCATAATCAGGTCCATCGCCGAAATGGATGCCGACGTGATCAGCATAGAATCGAGTCGCAGCGGGATGGAATTACTCGACGCGTTCCGGAATTTTGATTATCCGAATGATATCGGTCCGGGTGTGTATGACATTCACAGCCCGCGTGTGCCTTCAACTGAAGAGATTGTCGATCTGATTGAGCGGGCGCTTCGATATATTTCCCCGGAGCGGCTCTGGATCAACCCGGACTGCGGGCTGAAAACCCGCCGGTGGCCTGAGACTTTGAATTCACTTGAAAACATGGTATCGGCTGCCAGGAAGATGAGAGAAGTGTTACGCGAAAATTGATCGGTGTAAACGATGTAATAAAATAGTACACTGTCGGAACGTTCGAACCCTGCCATGAAAGAGGGGTGGATTGTCAGATATGTTACTTGTTTTCGTTATACTTGTTGACGTTCCCGTAAAGGGGTAAGGTGAAAAGGCGGATGACGAAAATAACGGGTACTGCGCCGGCGAAAACATGCCCTGTCTGCGGAAGAGAATTTCCCTGCTGTTCTTTCGGGGGAGAAAGTGTCTGCTGGTGTTTTTACTTTCCTTCCGTGGATTGTTCTCCCCTGCAGAAGGACGGGATTACAACGTGTGTCTGCCCGGTTTGTCTGCGGGAAATCGCCATTCGGCAGGGACATGACGAGGAATCCCTCCCGAGTGTTACCTTCACGGGAACGAACTGGATAATGGATCTATAGCATTGCGAAGACTATGGTATAGACAGACGGCAGGTTCTCGAAGAGAATGGACTGTCAGATTGCGATGCTTCGATAAATTGCGCGACGTGTTCTACTGCACCGGGCACTGGTAGCAGCGGATATGGTGACGATTGTAATCCCCGCCACAATTGGATCACGGGTATTGACAGGAGATGGTTTCTTGCGTCGGATTTGTTGAAGGGTACATTCAAAAAAGATATCGAACTATTTCCACCGTTATCCGGCTCATATCTATTTTCTTGACCCGGACGCAGGTTTCACCTATATAACGTCCCATTCACAGTATAATTTGTCCGGGGATACAATTCCGATCCCGACACGTCGGGAACAAACCGGGGTATTCCCGGTAATACATTATGGAGGTTTTTGAAGATGAAGATAGTACTATTGGGCGCGCCCGGGGCCGGAAAGGGCACCGTAGCCAAACTTCTTTCGGAGATTGACGGTTCGGTGCAGGTCTCGACAGGTGATATTCTGCGATCAGCCGTAAAGGCAGGGACTGATCTCGGTAAGAAGGCGAAGGAGTATATGGATGCCGGTGACCTGGTTCCGGATTCATTGATTATGGAGATCATGGAGGTTCGTCTGGGGGAAGATGACTGCACAAAAGGTTTTATCCTCGACGGTTTCCCAAGGACGATACCGCAGGCCGAAGAACTTGAAGGACTTTTGGACAGGCTTGGTATTGCTCTTGACTTCGTGGTTAACCTTGAGGTTCCAAGAGAGGTCATACTGGATCGTCTTACCACGCGCAGGACCTGTTCTAATCCTGAATGTCAGGAAATATATAATGTTAAGAGCAACCCCCCTACGTTGGACGGAATGTGTAAAAAATGCGGCAGTCCGGTCATCCAGCGTGATGACGAGACGGTGGAGGCAATACTTAACCGTCTGGAGACCTATAATAACAAGACCGCGCCCCTGATAGGGTTTTATGAGGGAAAAGATCTTCTCAGAAACTTTGTTTCTCTCAGCAGCAAAGACACGGTTGAAGAGATCAAGAAGAGTCTCGAGGCCTGAAATTGTGCCGCGCTGCCTCGTAAACGAAACACATGATTGACTACGAAAAAGAACTCAACCCCGAGCAACTCGATGTTGTGCGGGCCCAAGGAGGGCCTATTCTCGTGATTGCCGGGGCCGGAAGCGGCAAGACACGCGCGCTGACATACCGGGTTGCCCACTTGATTGAACAGGGGATCGAGCCGAGCCATATTCTGCTCGCCACCTTTACAAATAAAGCCGCGCGCTCGATGTTTTCCCGTGTTGAAACGCTTGTGGATGTGGATTTGGGGAGACTATGGGGCGGAACTTTTCACCATGTGGGGAACCGCATCCTCAGACGACACGCCGGACTTCTCGGTTACGAAAGAAGTTATTCAATCATTGACGCGGAGGATTCCAACCAGCTTTTAAATACCTGCATAAAGGAGTTTGGAATCCGTACCGCGGACGGGAATTTTCCCAGGCCCAACGTTTTAAGGGACATTATCAGCCTCTCTTCAAATACCAGGATAAAGACAGAAAATATAATTACGAACAGATATCGCAGTTTTTCCCATTCTATCACCGATATTCTCAAGGTTGCGCTGCGGTACGGCATCAAGAAACGGGAACGGAATGTAATGGATTTCGATGATATCCTTATTAACTGGCTCGAACTCCTGAAGGATTTCCCCGATGTACGGGATGAATATTCAGAGAAGTTCCGGCATATACTCGTGGACGAATATCAGGATACCAATATAATCCAGGCGGAGATACTGGATATTCTCGCCGGTCATCATAAGAATCTGGTGGTGGTGGGAGATGATTCACAAAGCATATATTCGTTCAGAGGGGCAAATTTCGCCAATATTGTCAGTTTCCCCGAAAAGTATCCGGACGCTAAGATATACAAGCTGGAGACGAACTACCGGAGCACGCCGGAGATTCTTCACTTTGCGAATATGAGCATCGAAAACAATTCGATGCAATTCCAGAAAGAGCTCAGGGCGGTGAGGAGAAAGGGTGTCAGGCCTGTCTTTGTCCCTGTCAGAAATGTTCTGCAGCAGGCCGATTTTGTTGCCCAGCGTATCATCGAACTGGTTCATAAAGGTATCCCCGTCGGAGAGATTGCCGTACTCTACCGGGCCCATTATCACTCCATGGAATTGCAGATGGAGTTAGTCAGGAGAGGGATCCCCTTCGAGATACGATCCGGTATCAGATTTTTCGAGCAGGCTCATATAAAGGATGTGACCGCGTTTATGAGAATTATTTTGAATCCGCTCGATGAAATCGCATGGAAGAGAGTGATGAGGCTTTACGACAAGATAGGGGAGGTAACGGCGGGCAAGATATGGAATTTTGTGTCGTCACATGATGAACCTGTAGCGGCTGCCTTTTCCGATGAATTTCTGAAATGTGTGCCAAAGGCGGCCGTCCCGGGTATCAGGAGATTCAGAAACACACTTGAAGACATTATGGATTTGTCAGAAACCAATGCCCTGGCAGAGATCGCCGGCGCCATACTGAATGACGGCTACAGAGAGTACGTCGAAACACGATATGGAGACACGGCTTCACGTGAAGAGGATCTGAAGCAATTGGCCCATTTTGCTTCGGAATTTAATTCGCTCGATGAATTTCTGAACGATCTTGCCTTGATGACCAGTGTAACCGAGGAAGAATCCTACAAGGCGGATGATGATAATTCCAAAGTTGTCCTGAGCTCCATTCACCAGGCCAAGGGTCTTGAATGGTCCGTGGTTTTCATGATCTGGTGCTCGGAGGGGATGATTCCACTGGCTCGCGCGCTCAGGGAACCCGGAGGTGAAGACGAAGAGAGAAGGCTTTTTTACGTTGCAACCACACGGGCAAAGGATCACCTGTACTTTTGCCATCCCCTGATAAACCGTGGCGGGAGCGGATGGGACAGAGATACTGCCCCTTCCCGTTTCATCGCCGAGCTGGCCCCATCTGATCTTGAACCGGAAGAGCTGCCCTTTGATCAGTGGCTGGTACAATAATCTCCAGGCCAGTGGGCCGGGCTCTTATTCTCCGGCCGCCTTCTTTTTCTTCTTATCGTATTCGGCTTTCAGGGCAAGTCTGGTCGCTTCGGCTATATCCTCAACCCTGTTCGCCCAATCCTCGAACTTGATGTCCACACCGAATATACCTACAATGTCATCATTGTCATCCATGATGGGAGCCGATACGGTTATGCACAAAGCACCCGTCATCCTCGATATGTAAAAATTGCTCACATGGACCTTACCCGACTGTAGCGGGCCGAAATACCATTCCCTGTCCGAATAATCCGTTCCCACTCCGAAATTTTCGTATTTTGCCCTGTCGGCTATACCGGTGATATTCTTCGTGGTCTTAATGCCTTCCACATCAACGACATAGGCCCATTGAATGGAGGGGTTCTCGTCGATCACCAGTTGCATGATGGGTTCCTGCATCTCGGCCTTCATGGTCTTCATCCCGGGCAGTTCAACCGTTTCTTCAACAACTTTCGTTGCCGCCTGTGAAGCGTTGTGTTTTATCTTTTCCATGTTGGACATGAACAATTCGGGCAGAAACTTTCTCACTCTTTTTTCCATCTCTTCGTGAGAGATGCTGGTTACTCTGCCCGATTCGTATTCGCTGTTTACCCATTTATATATCTTTGAGATACCGGGATGCCTTTTTGATATGCCGGCTTCATCCTTCAGGCCAAGACGGATATTTATCCAGTGAGCGATTCCCGCCTTGCCCGATTTGTCGGTAATTTCTATCAGAACCGGTCTCTTCAATATCTTTTCGGTATTAAATATATTATATATCTCTTCGTTCTTGAGAAGTCCGTCCACATGAACGCCTGCCCGTGTAACATTAAAATCGGAACCGATGAAGGGTGTTTTTTCCGGGATCGGTATCCCTATTTCGCTTTCACAATAATCGGCGATCTCCGTGATGACGGTTGTATCAATGTTTCCATCATTGCCCCTCAGTCCGATATATTCCATTATCAGGCCTTCTATGGCGGTATTGCCCGTTCTTTCACCTATGCCCAGAAGCGTTCCGTTGACGCCGCTGCACCCATACAGCCATGCGGTGGCGGAATTTATGTGGGCCTTGTGAAAATCGTTGTGTCCGTGCCATTCGAGAAGATGCCCCGGTACGCCGGCGTCGTCGATAAATGCCCGCACCAGTTTAGGCACGCTACGGGGAAGGGCTGCCTGTGAGTAGCTGATTCCATTGCCCAGTGTATCGCAGAGGCGGATTTTAATATCAATGCCGCTTTCTTCCCGAAGTTTCATCAGTTCTATGGCGAAGGGTATGGTAAATCCATAAACATCTGATCGTGTTATATCCTCAAAATGGCACCGTGGAACGATACCTGCGTCCAGGATTGACTTCACCACACCAAGATAGGCGTCCAGGGCCTTTTTCCTCGTGAGCCCCAGTTTAAGAAAGGTATGATAATCGGACACGGATGTAAGAATGCCTGTCTCCCGTAACCCGGCATTTTTGACCAGCGGAACATCTTCTTCCTTAGCTCTGATCCACCCGGTAATCTCCGGGTACTTGAAATCCATTTCGCGACATCGCTCTAACGCCTCTTTGTCTTTATCGGTGTAGAGGAAGAATTCGGATTGCCGTATAATACCACTTTCACCGCTGAGTTTATTCATCAATTTCCATAGATTGACTATCTGTTCAACGGTGAAGGGAGGTCTCGATTGCTGGCCGTCTCGGAAGGTGGTATCGGTTATAAAGATATCCTCCGCCGGCATGATCGGCATGATTTTGTCGTCGAACTCTATTTTTGAAACCTCGTCATAGGGAAAGATCGTTTTGTACAAATTGGGCTGATCCACATCCTTCAGTTCACACTGAAATCCTGATTGTTGATGCTCAAAGATATGTTTTTCTGAATTCCATTTTGCCATGATTTGTCATCCTTTACATATTTTACAAAAAAATAGAGGGCACTTTCTGTGCCCTCTATAGTGAAATACGGGATTAAAAAGTGTTGCTAATCAACGGGTGGGATAGAGCCCGCTGGCGGAGTATATGGCCGTGGCGCCCCGGCCCTTTGTCGTGCTTCCATGATCTGCTCCATTGTATAGCCGCTTCGTGGAATATGGAGAGTCTGGCCCGGGTAAATGCGATCGTGATTATCGATCTTGTCCTTGTTGGCGTCGTAAATCAACGGCCACATGAATGGATCGTTGTATATGTCTTCGTACTCGGCAATCCACCACAAACATTCGCTACTCTTTACAACATGGGTTGAAGCAAGAGAGGCCGTACCATCAGGAGCCCCTGCCGAAACGGATGTTTGCTCTTCCGTTAGAGATGCCGAGCCCGCTCCCTGTTGTTTTGCGCATCCTGAAACAAAGAACAAAAGACCCACTGAAACGAGAATAGATATAAGCAGTATACCTCTTTTCATGTCCACGTCCCCTCCTTCCTTTACCGCATGAGATTGTACCACACTGGCACACAACCAACGTAACTTTTATTTATATGAATATCCCAAAGGTTTGTCAAGTATTAAAAAGTTTCCCGGAATCCGCCATCTCACCGGCATCCTCGGATACCCGCGTTTTTATATAGATTTTAATGACAGATCGGAAAGTTGCTCGGCGCTTACCTCCGACGGAGCATCGGTCAGAAGGCATGACGCTTTCAGTGTTTTCGGGAATGCTATTACATCTCGTATGGATTCAGCTCCTGCCATTATCATTATTATGCGGTCGAGCCCGAATGCTATGCCGCCGTGCGGCGGTGTGCCGTATTTCAGCGCTTCCAGGAGAAAGCCGAATTTTCTTCGTGCTTCATCTTCACTTAATCCAAGGGTTTTGAAGATTATCGACTGAAGGTCCGATTTATGAATACGAATACTTCCTCCCCCTATTTCGGAACCGTTCAGCACGAGGTCATAGGCCCTGGCTCTTACGCTGGCGGGGCTTGTCTGGAGGAGAGGGATGTCTTTTTCCATCGGGGATGTGAAGGGGTGATGATTTGCCATGTATCGTTCTTCGGTTTTACTGTATTCGAACATCGGGAATTCAGTGATCCACGTAAAAGCGAACGTCTTATGGTCGATCAGTTCCAGCTTTTCCGCGAGATGTATTCTCAGGGCGCCGAGGGCTCTATTGACAACATCCCTGGTGTCGGCAACGAAAAGCAACAGTGATCCCGGCTGAGCATTCATTCTTTGATTAATGTTTTTTATCTCTTCCTGATCGAAAAACTTAGCTATCGATCCTGTCCACTCATCCTCGCTGCTGACCCTTACCCAGGCGAGTCCCTTCGCGCCGTGTTCGCCCACAAAACCTCCAAGGACATCAAGGTCTTTTCGCGACAGGGCTGTGCCGTCGGCCAGGAGCAGTGCCTTTACCGCGCCTCCGCTCTTCGCGGCGTCGGAAAAGACGCGAAAGGCTGATTTGCCGACGATATCGGTCAGATCTTCAAGCTCAAGCGAAAAGCGGGTATCGGGATTATCCCTTCCATATCTTTCGATAGCTTCCGAGTAAGTAAGACGGGGAAACGGGACCTGCAGATCTCTGTCGAGACACGCCTTGAATATATGCGACACCATACCTTCAACAGTGTCAATAATGTCACTCTCCGATATGAAAGACATCTCCATGTCTATCTGGGTAAACTCCGGCTGGCGGTCGGCCCTCATATCTTCATCGCGAAAACATTTCACTATCTGATAGTATTTGTCGAAACCGGATACCATCAGTAGCTGTTTAAAAAGCTGTGGTGATTGGGGAAGGGCGTAAAAAGTGCCGGGATTTACCCTGCTTGGAACGAGGTAATCGCGCGCTCCTTCCGGTGTGCTTTTTGTCAGAAAGGGCGTCTCAACCTCAATGAACCCTTTCTCCCGCAGATAGGTTCGTGTTTCAGCGGCGACTTTGCTTCTCAGTATGATGTTTTTTTGTAAATCTCTGCGCCTGAGATCCAGATACCGGTATTTTAAAAGCAGATTTTCAGATACTTCGGAATCGGCATCAAGGACAAATGGCGGCGTGGCGGATTCGTTGAGTATCTCAAGTTCATCTGCTGCAATCTCAACCTCTCCGGTTTTCAATAAGGGGTTAATCATGTCGGCAGGCCGGAGATGTACTCTGCCCTTTATCGCGAGGACAAACTCAGCTCGTATGTCATGTGCCAGGGCGTGAGCCTGTGATTTTTTCTCGGGATCGAGGACAATCTGTACGATTCCCTCTCTGTCTCTGAGGTCGATAAAGACCAGCCCCCCCAGGTCTCGTCTCCTGTGAACCCACCCCATAAGTACAACATCATCGCCGGCATGTTCGGCCCTGATGTTGCCGCAATAATGTGTTCGTTTAATTCCTGTTATAAATTCAGACAAGTGGTACATCCTTTCCTGATACTATTATTAACCGGGCACAAGCTGCGAGACATACACATCGTATGTCATACCCTATACCGTATCCAGTACGCTTTTTGCGATGCTGCCGGTGTCATTTATGTCAACGGATTCCTGGGTTCCATCATTCATATCCCTGATCTGGGCCGTTCCCCCCTCCATCTCTTTTTCGCCTATTATCAGCGTATGAGAACAGTTCAGCTTATTTGACCGTTTCATCTGGCTCTTGAGGCTCCTGTTCGAGAAGTCCATTTCCGCCCTGATGCCCGCGCGCCTGAGGGTGTTGCAAAGAGAAAACGCAAACCCCTGGGCCTTTTCTCCGAGTGCCGCGATAAAAATATTCGGACGATCCGCGTATACGGTATCCCTTTCGGGTATCATTGAGATAAGCCTGTCGAACCCTATCGCAAACCCGATACCCGATATATCAGGACCTCCCAGCATCTGCACGAGACCATCGTATCTCCCGCCGCCGGTAACGGCGTTTTGTGCTCCCAGCGATCGCGTGGTGATTTCAAAGGCGGTCCTGGTATAATAATCGAGGCCTCTCACCATCGTAGGGTTCAGTGTAAAGGGAATGTCGAGAATTGCGAGGTACTCTTTCACCTTTTCAAAATGTTCCCTGCAGGGGGCGCATATAAAATCCGGGATTACCGGGGCTCCGGAGATAATCTCCTGGCAGGATGTATTTTTGCAGTCAAATATTCTCAAGGGATTTGTAACGAGGCGTCTTTGGCAATCCTCGCACAGTTCCTCCTCCCTGTTTTTCAGGAAATCCGTTACCTTTTTCCGAAACGCCGGACGGCACTTATCGCATCCCAGCGAGTTGATTTCAAGTTTTAGATCGCCAAGTCCGATTTCACGCAACAGATACATCAGCATGGAAATAAGCTCCGCGTCTATGCGGGGATCTTCCTCTCCCAGAAATTCGACGTTTATCTGGTAAAACTGCCTGAATCGGCCCTTCTGAGGTCGTTCGCGTCTGAACATGGGGCCTATTGTAAAGAGTTTTGCCACAGGGTCTTTTTCGTATATATGGTGTTCTATGTAGGCGCGTATGACCGAGGCGGTTGCCTCCGGACGCATTGTGAGATATTCATTTCCCCGGTCGAGAAATGTGTACATCTCCTTTTCGACTATATCGGTGGCTTCGCCGATTCCCCTCTTGAAAAGTTCGGTTTTTTCCAGGACTGGAATTCGTATCTCCTGAATCCCGAAGTTGAAGAACACCTTACGTATTGTTTCCTCGACACGCTGCCATTTCGGTGTTTCGTCCGGCAGTATATCGCGGAATCCTCTGACTGATGTTATCTTTGCCATGGCGGATTATCTCCCATAGATTGAACCAAAAGCTACTAACATATATCGGGAATAAAGGCAAAGGAGAAAGTCGCCCATCAAATCGGCTATCTTTTCGGGGCGGAGTATTTCTGCCGGGTTTTCCGGATGTCTCCGGGGGATAAAATAGGTGCTGTTAAAGCGAGAATTAGCTTGATTTCTGGATAAAGATACTATAGTAAAGGCCTTTTCCTTAACAGCGTCCATTCATAGGTGGTTTTTCAGGAGGATGGAAACTGAATATAACAAAGGACTCCTTGCCCGGATCAGGAATTCGGGCTATAGAGCCGTAAGGAGGGTGTATGTTGAGAAGGTACGAAACGATATTCATTGTAAAATCCGATGTGCAGTCGGATGGGGTGAACAGCCTGGTTGACCGTTATGCCGGAATTATTAAAGGTCTGAATGGTACAACAGTTAAGATCGAGAACTGGGGCAAACGGCGACTGGCGTATCCTATCGAAAGAATGAGAGAGGGTGTGTATGTACGGATTGATTTTGTTGCCCAGCACAAAGTAGTCATCGAGGTGGAAAGAAACTTTAAGATTGATGACAATGTGCTGAGATTTCAGACGGTGAAACTGAGCGACAAGGTTGATATGGAAGAGATTGAACGCGAGATGGCGGAGATTTTGAAAAAGGAAGAAGAGCGTAAGCAAGCGGAGCAGAAAAAAGCAGAGCAGAAGGAAGAAGAACTGAAAAAGGAAGAAGAACTGAAAAAAGAAGAAGTAATTTCCGAACCTGCTGTTTCCGAAGTCGTTGCTGAAGAATCGGGTAGTAAAGAGATTGAAACGGATGATACTGAGGTTTCCAAAGAAACGGTATCAGTGGAGACCGAAGAGAAAAAAGCGGAGGAGGAATAAAAAATGGCATATACACCAAATGACAATTCGAGACGTCCCAGCAGACCCAGGCCACGGTTTTTTCACAAAAGAAAGGTGTGCAGGTTTTGTGTGGATTCGGAGATAAAGATTGATTATAAAAATCCGGCTATTCTGAGAGGCTTTCTGACGGAGAGGGGCAAGATTATGCCGAGAAGAATTACCGGGACGTGTGCCAGACACCAGAGAGAGTTAGCAGTTGCAATTAAAAGGGCGAGGACGCTGGCTCTTTTGCCGTATGTAACTGCCAGTTAATTCTATCCCGGTTAATAACTTCCAGTAAACCCTGAGATGTCTGCCGACCGGTAGACATCTCCTAATTTTCATACTAACAGGTGGGGCATGTTTGGTCTGTCGGGGGAGGGTTCTCCCTATAAAGACTTTTTCCTTGCTGTTGCGGTAATCTCCATTGTTTTAATTGCGGTAGCCATGAATGCGGTACTCGGCGCCCTCGGCGCCGTATTTGTGCCCTTGCCGGTATTATACTACTATTCCAGGCTGGGGAGATTGCACGGTCTTCTGGCCTTTGCCCTGTCCCTGACGATTACGATGATAACACTGCGGACGCTGGATTCCCAGGCCGGTGTTGTCTACTTTTTCTTCTTGGGTTCTCTCGGTCTTATCCTTTCGGAAGTGTTGAGAAAAAACTGGTCTATAGAAAAGACGATTGTATATTCTATGGGCATTCTTCTGACCCTCAGCGTTGTCATTCTCCTCTATCTGAGTCTGGTTTCGGGAAAAGAGCCGTGGGGTCTAATCGGCACTCATATGTCTTCGATCGTGCAGGAGAACATCGATCTGTATTCCCGAACGGGTGTTTCCAATCAATATATCCAGCTTATGAAAGAAAACGCCGAGCGGATAACGCGTGTTATGACCGGATTGCTCCCTTCTCTTATTATCGTAGGCGCGGGGTTTTTCATCTGGCTGAACATTCTCGGGGGAAAATGGTTGTTCAGGAACAGGGGAATGTGGTATCCTGATTTTGGTGATCTGTCTCTCTGGAAGACCCTCGATAAGACGGTATGGCTTGTTGTTATTGCCGGTGGCTGTATTGTGGTTCCCTCCGAGCTATCTCGCATTCTGGGGTTGAACATAGCGATTGTTCTTCTTTTTATCTATATGTTACAGGGCCTTGCCATAATCAGTTTTTTCTTTAAGAGAAAGAACGTCCCTGGTATTTTACGGGCCTTAGGATATTTTTTGATTTTTGCGCAGCAGTTTTTGATCTTTATAGTTGCCGGGCTGGGCTTGATTGATACGTGGGCCGATTTCAGGAAACTCGGCACAAAGTCGGATTGACCGTTTGCCTTTACGAGTTCATGATACAAGGCAGCCACGTTCCCGATTGGAGGGGTTCTTATGAAAATAATTTTGAAAAAAGATGTTGAATCTGTAGGAAAGTCAGGAAATCTTGTAAATGTTTCTGATGGTTATGCCAGAAATTTCCTGATTCCCCGAGGGTTGGGTATTGAGGCAAGCAGTAAAAACATGAAGGCTCTGAAAGGTGAAATGGAAGCTGCGGCGAGAAGGATCGATAAGGAAAAAGAAGCCGCACAGTCCGTAGCCGCTCGACTCGAGGATGTCACCTGCACCATATCCAGAAAAGTGGGCCAACAGAATAAACTGTTCGGTTCTGTTACCACGAAGGATATAGGCGATGCACTCCTCGAACAGGGAATCGAGATTGATAAAAAAAATATTGTACTCGAAGAGCCCATTAAAAGTCTTGGAGAATTTCCCGTCAAAATCAAATTACATTCCGGCATATCTGCCACTATTACAGTTATCGTTGCCGGCGAGATATAGGTACAGGGATGAAAGATGTAGATTACTCTCTTCACAAAGTTCCCCCGCAAAATCTGGATGCAGAGCAGTCAATCCTCGGCGGTATCCTGCTGGATAATAATGCCCTGAACAACGTTCTGGAAATAGTGGATATGGGTGATTTCTACAGTGAAGCTCATAGAAAGATATTTTCTTCCATTCTTGAACTGTACGAGCGGAATGAGCCAACCGATCTTGTTACGCTGAGTAATGTATTGCGTGGGAGGGGACATCTTGAAGGTGTCGGGGGGGAAGTGTATCTGACCTCTCTTGTCGATGCTGTACCCTCGGCAGCCAACATTGCTTATTATTCCAAGATAGTTAAGGAAAAATCCATATTACGTGGATTGATAGGCGCCGCAACCGATATATTGAATAAGAGCTATGATGCGAGTTCGGATATCGATTCCGTTCTTGACGAAGCGGAACACGCCGTGTTCGAGATATCGGAGAACAAGATACGACCGGCATTTTCTCCCATGCGTGAGATTGTCAAAGATACGTTCAAAAACATAGAAAAGCTGTATGAAAAGAAGACTCTCATCACCGGTATCCCTACAGGGTTTCAAAAAGTTGATGAAATTACATCCGGACTCCAGAAATCCGATCTGATAGTAGTGGCCGGGCGTCCCAGCATGGGGAAGACGGCCTTCGCCATAAATATCGCGCAGCATGCGGCAATTGAAGATCGTGTGCCTGTGGCTGTGTTTTCCCTGGAGATGTCCAAGGAGCAACTTGCGTTGCGTATGCTCTCCTCCGACGGGAAGGTAGATTCACAGCGTATACGAAGGGGATTTGTCGGTGATATGGACTGGCCGAAGTTGACTGCCGCGGCAGGAAGGCTTTCAGAGGCCCCTATCTTCATAGATGATACGCCCGCTATCTCTGTACTCGAAATAAAGGCAAAAGCACGAAGATTAAAGGCGGAATCGGGGCTGGATTTGATTGTTCTTGATTATCTTCAGCTCATGCGGGGCAGAGACACATCCGTTCCGAGAGAACAGGAGATATCCGAAATCAGTCGCTCTCTCAAAGCTCTGGCTAAAGAGCTGAACATCCCTGTACTGGCACTTTCGCAGTTGAACCGGCAGGTTGAATCCAGGACGGATAAGCGTCCTCAGCTGGCAGACCTGAGGGAATCGGGCGCAATCGAGCAGGATGCCGATGTTATAATGTTCATATACAGGGATGAAGTCTACAACAAGTCGGAAGACAACCCGGAAAGGGGCAAGGCGGAGATAATAATCGGCAAGCAGAGAAACGGTCCCACCGGCGTGGCTAATATGGCTTTTCTGAATGAATACACATGCTTTGAAAATTTAGCATATGACCGTGATGATTTTTAGAATATTTACGGGCAGTTTCGCGGTTCGAGCCTGCCCGGGAATGCATGGCGGAACTGACGAGCGGCCAATTCGGTATGGACGCTAATTTGTAATAAGTTTGGGTTCATCCGTCAGAGAGGGTATCGCCGCTCTCAGTTTCTTCAGGGCTTCTTTTTCAATCTGCCGTGCACGTTCCCTTGTTATGTGAAATCTGTCGCCTATCTCCTGAAGGGTTTCAGGAGCATCAGACATTGTCCTGTACCGGATAATATAATCTTCCCGTTCGTTCAGTTTCTCCAGGGCCCCTGCTATATTTTTCTTGACCAGGGACATTTCTTCCTTCTTTATAAGGGCATCCTCCTGACTTTTCCCTTTGTATACCAGGTGGTCGATATATGTCGAGTCTCCCTCGTCGTCTATCGCCGTGTTGAGTGATACATCGCGGTTATTAAGGCGAAGCTCCATTTCCTCTATCTCGTGTTCCTTGACATTGAGCATGTCCGCAATTTCCTTGAACTCCGGGCTTTTTTGCGAGATAGCCTCCAGCTTTTTTTTCGCCTGGTTCAGTTTGAAGAAAAGCTTTCTCTGTGCCTGGGTGGTGCCGATCTTGACAAGACTCCATGACTTTATTACAAAGTTTTGCATATACGCCCGTATCCACCAGACGGCATATGATATGAGCCTGTATCCTTTGTAGGGATCGAACTTTTTGACGGCGTGCATAAGACCGATATTACCCTCCTGGATCAGGTCTATGAGCTTCACCCGGTAATTCTTGTATTCGTGAGCGATCTTGACCACAAACCGCAGGTTCGAGGTGATCAGCTTTTCAGCCGCCTGCATGTCGTTGTGTTTTACAAACCGCACTGCCAGCTTGAATTCTTCGTCAGCATTAATGAGTGGAAAACGGTTTATCTCCGCGATATACATATCTACCGAGTCGGTTACTGCAGGCAGATTCATGGCACGTTCCTCAAAAAATGTTATATTAACCTAAACACTTAATATAAGCCTCTTTTCCTCAATAGTCAAGATGTTTTGGTTTCTTCTTCCCGCGGGAGTATTGTGTTCCCGTGTGTCCGGATCAGACAGACAATCAGACGTTTCGAGAAGAGGGAGAGGCGTTTTTATGAACGATGAAATGATGTGAACAACGGGAGAATCGATACTATCCCCTTTTCCTTTGGCTGAAGCGTCAAAAAAATCAATTCTTTTGTTATAACGAGTCATGTTCATCCCTGATAGCGCCCACCAGTTCCTCCAGTATGTCCTCAAGGGTTATCAAGCCCACCACATTCCCTTCATTATCGAGAACCACTGCCTGGTGCAGTTTCTTAGACTGAAAATTGCGCAGTTGTGAGCCGATAGTCCGATCAGCCGGTATAAAGTGGGAGGGCCGGATAATTTTCCGTATGGGGATATTTTTTTTCTGATGGAACAGTCGTAATACATCCTTGCCATGGAGAAATCCGATTATGTCCTGCTTTTTCCCTTCGCTCACGGGGAACCGGGTATATCCAGTCTTCAATATCGTCTTTACCACATCATCCACAGGTGAATTGGAATCGATAACTACCATTCGCTGCAGAGGAACCATGATATCACTAACGGCCCTGTCGTTGAGGGTAAAGACCCGTGACAGGATCTTTTTCTCATCCGCGGAGATCTTCCCGTCATCCCAGGCCAGGCTGATACATGCCTTTATCTCTGTCTCGGTAAAAAGAGGCCTTTTTACTTTACCGATATCTACCCCCACAAAGGCGAGTATTTTCGTGCTGATATACGTGATCGTAATGATGATCGGCTTGAACAGCGTGCTGATTATACTGAGGACGGGAGCTGCGGCCATCGAGACCCGCTCATTGAAGTATTTCGCGTATACCTTGGGAATGATTTCGGCAAAGATCAGGATTATCAATGTCAAAGAAAGGGTAACGTAGATAATCCCCGCTTCACCCCACAGCGAAAGAGCAAGGGCTGTGGCGAGTGCGGACATGCAGATATTAACAAGATTATTGCCGAGTAAAATTGTGCCGATCAGCCTTTCCGGTTTATTCAGAAGACGCTCAACCATCTTTGTTCTGATGGGGTTTGCTTTCTCGAGATGTTTCAAACGGATCTTTTCGATCGCCATGAGAGCTGTCTCGGATCCCGAGAAAAACGCCGATACGGCTAGGAGTAAAACCAATATGGCAAGTATCGCAAGAGGATGATTTAACATGTTGTTTTCCTTTCTTTATGTTGCAATGGTAAAGAGAATCGATATCCTCCGGGATATCCATACGGGGCAATACCGCTTGTTTTTGTGATTCTGTACGACTCTCCTGGATGAGACGAAGTCTCTGCCGGTGCGGGTGGGTTCGGCGGCGGGAAGAGGGGGCCACGGTTCAGGAACAAGTGCTATTGTATCGGAAGACATAACGGTTCTGTTAAAGCCATTTCTTTCGTTTGAATACTATAAGAAGGATTGCGGCGACGGCAATCATAAGACCCCAGAGGGCGGGATAGGCCCACCTGACTTTGAGTTCGGGCATGAACTCGAAATTCATCCCGTATATCCCGGCTATGAACGTCAAGGGTATGAAGATGGAAGCAAAAACGGTCAGTACCTTCATTACCTCGTTCATCCTGTTGCTCACACTCGAGAGATAGAGATCTATCATCCCGGACAGGATGTCGTGATATGCCTCCACGGAATCGATTACCTGGATCGTGTGATCGTAAAGATCCCGGAGATACATGGAAATGGTATCATTGATGAGCGCTGATTCGGCCCGTTCCAGGCTGCTTATTACCTCTCGCAACGGCCATACGGACTTTCGCAGAAATATGATCTCCTGCTTCAGATTATGAATATCCTGTAATGTCTCCGGTCTTGGATTCAGTGCGAGTTCTTCTTCCAGATCTTCAATCCGTTCTCCGCATTTTTCCAGGAGAATGAAATAGTGATCCACGATAGAGTCAAGGAGCGAATAGGCGAGATAATCCGTCCCCATCCTCCTGATTCGACCCTTTCCGGTTCGTATCCTCTCTCGCAGGGAGTTAAAGACATCACCCTTCATCTCCTGAAATGAAATGACAAAATTTGGCCCCAGGATGATACTGATCTGTTCCGTGTTGATCACGCTTGTTTCATCATCGTAGAGAAGCATCTTTAGAATAATAAGGATATGCGCATCAAGGTCCTCCATTTTCGGACGCTGACCGGTATGGAGAATGTCTTCCTGAATCAGGGGATGAATTCCGAAATATTCACCTGTCTTTTTAATGATATCAACATCATGAAGGCCGTCGATATTGATCCACGTTACGGTAGGGGTTTCCTTGAAAGAAAAGCACTCCTCTATTGTCTTTACCCCGGTTTCCCGGAAGGTCGTTTGATCGTAATCGATGACGGTAATTTTTACTTCTTCGGTTTTTCTTTCACCGATGTGAACGAGAGTTCCGGGTGGAAGTCCGGTCTTGCGAGATGTTTTTTTAAGGAACTTCGGCATAGTTGATTACCTCCTGTTCTTAAAGCGTTTGATCTTTTGCAATCAAAAGATAATCACTTATTTTTCCTTGTCGTCCCAACCGGAATCTTTTGAAAGGGATATACTCAGAGGCCTGCGATCATCCTGGGCCAGATAGGTTGTAGATGTCGGGAACGCGAATTCGATTCCCTCAGCCTCAAACGCCCGCATTATCTTCAGGTTGACTCCTTCGCTGAACCTCATGGCCTCCCAGTAGTCCGGCGGATGAAACCAGTAGAACATTGCGATGTTCAGCGAGGTGTCGTTGAACTCATTAAAATAAACCCGGGGAGGATAATCGGGGTGCATGCCCTCATGATCCTTGAGAATTTCCTTGATGATCGACACGGCGCGTTCAACCTTTTCAACCGGAGTGTCATATGTAATCGTAATATTTGTATAACGCCGGATACTGGGGCGCCTCCCGATATTATCGATACTGACGCTTGCCATCTTTTCGTTGGGGATGGAAATCAGATGTCCCGGATAGCTTCGAAGACGTGTACTTCGAAAACCTATCTCTTCTACCACGCCGTCGAAGGTGTCGGCTACGACCCGGTCCCCGACCTTGAAGGGTTTATCCACCATGATCATGAAACTTCCGAACAGATTCTTCAGTGTGTCCTGGGCTGCCAGCGCTACTGCGAGACCACCGATTCCGAGGCCAGCCAGGAGAGTTGTCATCGGCTTGCCCGTCGCTGCCTTGAGAAGATATATCGAGCCGAACAATACGATTACCACCTTTGAGACAATACGGATCATCTGGACGAAGTTCATGTCAAACTCGTTGTCATCTCTTCCGACAAACTTTGTGAGCTCATATTCGACGACACTCAGTATCTTGTAGAGGAAAATAACAATTACCAGGGTGCCGATGACATTGGTGGCAGTACTTACGATTTGATCGGTGGTCGCGGGCAGCTCCAGAATCTCCTGGGTAGCATAGATAGCGACGGTCAGCAAAAACAGCCTGATGGGCCAGATAGTCGCTTTTACAAGAAGTCGCAGCCGGTTTTTCTCCTCGCGATCTTTTAGTGCAATTGTGAGGGAACCCAGAAGGGTTGTCAGAAACTTTCCACCGATATAAATAATAATATACACAAGGATAAGCAGCGTATAATGCAACCAGGAAGATTTCCACAGCCAGGGGAAAAGATCCTTTTGTGTATAAGCGAAAACGATTGCCGCGACGAAAATCGCGATCAATCGTATGATGCCTCTAAACCGTCTCAGTGTCGGCTTCGATTTTTTGGTCCGTAACGATTTAGGTAAAAGGTCAATAAATCTAACCAGATGAAAGATCAGAAGTATAGAGGCAATGGCAAAGAGAAACGACTCCAGGCCATGCAGGAGAACAAGCAGTCGCTTGGGTATAACGAGGGGAATCTCTGTAATTCTGAGAAGGAGAGCGACGGCGGCAAGACGAAATGCGGGGAAAAATCCGGAAAGATAGGGCAGCCACACCTTGACACTCTTTCTCTTCAATAGTGACTGGATCTGCTTGTTGAAGTGGCGCCAGAGGAACTCCAGCGCAATAAAACCCGCTATCAGTATCGTCAATGACAGTAAAAATTGCCAGGTTTCATTGCCGCCCTTTACGGTTTCGAACAGATGTGGAAGTGTATGAAAAATTTCACTGAAATGTTGCATAATTTTTCTCCTGCGATAACTTTTTTATTATATCAGATATGGCAGGGCGTTAAAACATCTTTAGAACAAAAAGTTTCACACGAGGGAAATGACATGTTATCACTCTGAAAAAGGTGATACTTTCACCCTGCAGAAACATATTTTGTGTCGTTTTGACAATTACGCGTCCTTGCTTGACATTGGTCTGTTTTGTGTTTACCTTATGAATGAAACAGTAGAAAGGGGCCTTCAATGAGTTCTCAGAACGAATCGATTATGGAATTTGCATGCAGATTTGCAGAGGAGATAAATGCCAAGGCTATCTTGTTATATAGTGAGGTGGCTCAGGATCTGATTGCGAAGAAGGATGGTAAGCCCAGTTTCGAAACGATTCTGATAACCAGGGGAAGTAATACCATTTCATATGAACCGAAGTCTTTTCAAACTGTTATAAATATCCCCGATGTGAATGTTACACGTCTGGGGCAGATAAAGATTGTTATCACCAAGGGTCTTGCCACCGGATTATTCAACAAAGGCGATAAGCTGGTTTGTCTGACGGGTGTCCCGAAATTTGGATATATCGACAGTATATTCGTTGTCGACGTGGGCAGGGAGTTTGAAATCCTTGTTTCGGAAGATGTGTCTAATATCTTTCGAGATATTCAGCCCGAAGTATTCGAAACAGTATTAAATATTACGTTAGAGCTTGCCGCCCAAGGGAGGGAGGGGCGTCCGATCGGTACTATTTTCGTCCTTGGAGACCACGAGAAAGTGCTTGAACTGTCCCGGCAGATGATAATGAATCCCTTCATGGGATATAAGGAAGAGGAACGCAATATCCTTGATCACAATCTGAGAGATACCATCAAAGAATTTTCCGCTCTGGACGGAGCGTTCGTAATACGGGGGGATGGCATGCTGGTGACAGCCGGAAGACACCTCAGCGCGGCCCTTGAAGACAAAGACTTTCCACAGGGACTGGGCAGCAGGCATATAGCTGCCGCGGGAATCACGAGCGTCACAGACGCGATCGCGATTGCCATCTCGGAATCTACGGGGACTGTCCGTATCTTCAGGAAAGGAAAGGTCTTTGTCGATATTGAGAAAGGGGTAGGGTAAACAGGTATGAGATTTGACAAATTTACTCTAAAGCTCCAGGAAGCCCTTCAGGATGCAGAGGGACTGGCAACCGGCAACGGGCAGCAGGGGATTGACGTTGAACATGTCCTGTTGACACTTGTACGGCAGTCCGAAGGGACCGTATCGGAGATATTAAAGAAACTTGGAAGCGAACAGGGGCAGA
>Ga0272444_10001555_pt1 | contig 22002 bp, 22 predicted proteins | sample SSMForm13_FD_201033 | JGI IMG/M metagenome (GOLD analysis project Ga0272444, IMG submission 201033) | Marine sediment archaeal communities from Little Sippewissett salt marsh, Falmouth, MA, United States - SSM-Form-13 | ecosystem: Environmental > Aquatic > Marine > Wetlands > Sediment ...
GGTCGCACTTGATGACCTTGCCGGTGTCGCTGTTGTAGTTAACGGTGCCGAAGGGGCAGGCGATGGTGCATACCTTGCAGCCCACGCAGGCGGCGTCGTTGATGATCTTGGCGCCGGTGGCCGCGTCGTAGCCGATGGCATCCACCGGGCAGGCCTGCAGGCACCAGGCCTCGGCGCACTGGGTGCAGGTGTAGGGCACGAAGCGACCTTCCTGGTGGAAGGTGAAGATGCGGATGCGCGACTTGGCGGGGTTGAAGACCCCCTCCTGCTCGTACGAGCAGGCCAGCTCGCACTGCACGCAGCCGGTGCACTTGTTGGCGTCTATCAACAACGATCTTTGCATGAGCCTCTCCTTGCCGGTGGCGGCCAGTGGTTCCGCCACTGACGGATCTGGCTGCGTTCTTATTGATGCGGTGGCCGCGCCATGCGTGTCGCTCAGCTGAGACGCGTCTGAAATGGCGCTGCCACCATGGAGTTATGGACGCCAGCCAGCCTGTTGTCGAATGGCGGAAAAATAATGACAAATACTGACCAGAATGACGGCACCGCGGACTTTTTTCAGTCTGCCGCCAGGGTCAGGTGGGCCGCGGTGTGGGCTGCGAGTTCGCGTGCAGGGACGCGGCACGGGCCGAGTAGCGGGCGCTAGCTTGTGGCGTTCGTGCCCAGCTGGTCGAATTCGTGCACGCATTCGACCAGCGCCGCATAGCACTGCGCATCCAGGGCGGTGCCCACCATGCGGCCCATGATCTCCAGCGCCTGCGGTACCGGGACCGGGCCACGGTAGGGGCGGTCCGCGGTGATCGCATCGAAGATGTCGCTGGTGGTGATGATGCGGGTTTCCAGGCAGATGTTGTCGGCGGTCAGCCCCTTGGGATAGCCCTTGCCGTCAAGCCGCTCATGGTGCGCGCTCGCGGTCGCGGCCAGCTCCCTGAACGGCGTGATGCGCGCCAGGATCTGCTCGGTATAGACCGCGTGCAGACGCACCTCCCGCCACTCGTCGTCGCTGAGGGCATCTGGCTTGTCTAGTATGGAGTTGCTCACGCCCAGCTTGCCCAGGTCGTGCAGCAGGGCGGCACGTTTCAGCCAGCGCCGGCGCGAGCCTGCGATGCCCATCTTGCCGGCGATGGCATCGGTGTACAGCGCCACCCGTTCGCTGTGCCCGGCGGTGTAAGGGCTCTTGGAGTCGACCACCTGGCCGAACGCCTCGGCGATCTCGTCGAGCAGGTCGTCATCCACCTCGACATGGCGCGACTCGGGCTCCAGTGCGTGCACCCGGGCCTCGATGTCGTCCGCCTTGAGTGCCGACCAGAAGTCCGCAGCCGCGCCGACCTGGCAGGCGATGTCGACCAGTTGCGGGTCGAACCAGCTGCCGCGACGGTCCCGTATCTCATTCAGTGCGGCATCCGGGCCGCCGATGTGGTGGAACACGTCGACCACCTGGGCGAGCAGCGCGATCCGGGCGTACAGCGGTATCGCCTCGGCCTGCCGTGCATCCGGCTTGCCGCGCCCGTTCCAGTGTTCGTCCAGCGAGTAGATGCCCTGTGCGACGCCGTCGCCGAAGCCCAGTCGCCGGGCGATGTCGGCGCCCCGCTCGCAGCGGGTCTGGATCAACTCGGTGGCCAGGTCTTCGCCGTGTCTCGCCAGCCGCATGATGCGCTTGAAGCGGTCCGCGAGCTGGCCCTTGACGCCGGTGTGCTGCAATACGAAGCGGACCATCTGGCCGAGGTTGTCGGTATCCACCCACTTGAAGTCGTGCTTGGTGCGCCGGTCGTCCTGGCCGTACAGCTCGCACAGTCGGGCGGCATTGCTGCTGCAGCCGGCGTCCTTGAGCAGCAGTGTGTAGTACAGGTCCCACAAGGCGTCGGCATCCAGGCCACAGGCCTGGCCGATGTGCATGCCGATCCAGCAGCAGCGGATGCAGTGGCCGGGGGGCTGGCCCTCGGTCAGGTCGAGCGCGTAACTCAGTGCGCCGATGATCTCGGACAACGCCAAGCGTGGCTCGGCAGCGTCGATACAGGCGGGCTGTTGGGGCATGGCGCTTCTCGGCGGCGGCTCGGCTTCACATTACCGTTGCAGCGGCCGGAAGGCGGGCTAATTGACCCCGCGGTTTATGGGTGTAGCGCCTTACGGGGCATTGCCCTGTCGCGAGGCCGGGCCCCGGGTCTCACCCGGCCAGCCGTGCACGTGCCCGGGCGATGGCGTCGCGTACCTGGGTGGGTGCGGTGCCGCCGATGTGGTCCCTTGCCGCAACGGAGCCTTCCAGGGTCAGCACGTCGAACACGTCATCGCCGATAACATCGGAGAAGGCCTGCAGCTCGGTCAGCGACATCTCGGACAGGTCGCGGCCGGTCCTGACGCCCAGGTCCACGGACTTGCCGACGATCTCGTGGGCATCGCGGAAGGCCACGCCCTTGCGCACCAGGTAGTCGGCCAGGTCGGTGGCGGTGGCGAAGCCCTGCATGGTGGCGGCGCGCATCTTTTCCTTGTTGCAGGTGATGGCGGGCACCATGTCGGCGAACACCTTCAGCGACCCTTTCACGTTGTCGACGGTGTCGAACAGCGGTTCCTTGTCTTCCTGGTTGTCCTTGTTGTACGCCAGCGGCTGGCCCTTCATCAGGGTCAGCAGCGCCATCAGGTGGCCGAAGATGCGGCCGGTCTTGCCGCGCACCAGCTCGGGCACGTCAGGGTTCTTCTTCTGCGGCATGATCGATGAGCCGGTGCAGAAGGAATCGGACAGGGTAACGAAATGGAACTGCGCCGATGACCAGATGATCAGCTCCTCGGACATGCGCGACATGTGCATCATCAGAATGGATGCCGCGGCGGCAAATTCGATGGCGAAGTCGCGATCGCTGACCGCGTCCAGCGAGTTCTCCGCCGGGCGGTCGAAGCCCAGCAGCTCGGCGGTGTAGTGCCGATCGATGGGATAGGTGGTGCCGGCCAGCGCGGCGGCGCCCAGCGGCATCACGTTCATGCGCGCGACGCAGTCGGCGAAGCGGCCATGATCGCGCTCCAGCATCTCGAACCAGGCCATCATGTGGTGGCCGAAGGTCACCGGCTGTGCGGTCTGCAGGTGGGTGAAACCGGGCAGGATGGTGTCCGCCTCGCGCTCGGCCAGCCCCAGCAGGGCGTGCTGGAAGCGGCGCAGTTCGGACTGGATGGTGGCGATCTCGTCGCGCAGCCACAGCCGCACGTCGGTGGCCACCTGGTCGTTGCGCGAGCGGCCGGTGTGCAGCTTCTTGCCGGCGATGCCGATGTCCTCGGTGAGCACCGCCTCGATGTTCATGTGCACGTCCTCCAGCGACACCGACCAGGGGAACTTGCCCTCGGTGATGCGGGCCTGGATGCGGTCCAGACCGGCGTGGATGGCGTCACGCTCGGCGTCGGTGAGGATGCCCTGCTTTGCCAGCATGCTGGCGTGGGCCTTGGAGCCGGCGATGTCGTAGTTGGCCAGGCGCTGGTCGAAATCCACCGAGGCGGTGAAGGCCTCGACGAAGGCATCGGTGGGCTCGTTGAAACGGCCTGCCCAGGGTTTCTTGTCGCTCATGGCTTACGCAATCCGGAAACTGTAAAACAGTGATTATATCCGTACGGCGCCCGACCCTATAATCAGCCGATGACCGAGCCAGACGCCCAGCGCCATTTCCTGCCCGATTTCTGCGCCATCCGCATGCTGTTCGCGGTGGTCATTACCGCCGAACTGCTGGCGCTGGTGCTGACCCTGGGTGGCGGCGGCGGGTTGGGTGATTTCTGGGACAAGCTCAGTCTGCGATCGCTGTTCGTGCAGTGGATCGCCATCGGCGCCACCGCCGTGCTGTGCCTGACCCGGCCGCTGCTGCGCAGCCTCGGCCACACCCTCGCCGGGCTGGCTGCCTGGGGCCTGATCATGGCCACCGCCGCGGCGCTCAGCCTGCTGGCGCTGTGGTTCGATCCCAACCTGGCCGGGGCGGGCGGTCATGCCGCCTTCCTGGTGCGGACCCTGGGTATCACCGCCATCATCGCTGCCGTGGTGCTGCGCTACCTGTTCGAACAGCACTGCCAGCGCGAGCGTGAGCTGGCCGAGTCGATGGCCCGCTTCGCCGCGCTGCAGGCGCGCATCCGCCCGCACTTTCTGTTCAATTCCATGAACACCATCGCCAGCCTGACCCGCGCCGACCCGGCCCGCGCCGAGGCGGTGGTGGAGGACCTGGCCGAGCTGTTCCGCGCCAGCCTGGCTGATCCGAGCGCCCTGTCCACCCTGGGCGAGGAGCTGGAGCTGAGCGAGGGCTACCTGCGCATCGAGGCCCAGCGCCTGGGAGAGCGCCTGCAGGTGCAGTGGGACCTGCACGACCTGCCGTTGGATGCCCCGGTGCCCAAGCTGCTGCTGCAGCCGCTGCTGGAAAACGCCGTCTACCACGGCATAGAGCCGGCCCGGCACGGCGGCGTCATCACCCTGAGCGGACGATACCGGCGTGGCGTGGTCAACCTGGCGATCCGCAACCCGATCCCGGCGGCGGGTGATGGCGAGGCCCGCAGCGGCAACCGGATCGCCCAGGCCAATGTGCGTGACCGGCTGGCGGCCATGTACGGCGATGCCGCCGGGATGGTGCTGGGCCGGGTGGAGAACGACTACCAGGTGCGGCTGCATTTCCCCTATGACGCATCCGCCGCGGAGGCTGAGGACTGATGCGCATCCTGATCGCCGATGACGAGCTGCTGGCCCGGGTCCGGCTGGCCAGCCTGCTGGCCGAGCTGGGTGCACCCTGGCAGCTGGCCGGCCAGGCCGCCGACGGCGAACAGGTGCTGGTCGCCTGCGAGGGTGGCGACATCGACCTGGTGCTGATGGACATCCGTATGCCGGGCACCCACGGCCTGGCCGCCGCCCAGCGGCTGACCGCCCTGCCGCGCCCGCCGGCGGTGATCTTCACCACCGCCTACGATCAGCACGCGCTGGCTGCCTTCGAGGCGGACGCGGTGGACTACCTGCTCAAGCCGATCCGCAAGGACCGGCTGCTGCGGGCGCTGCAAAAGGCCCAGGCCGCGGCGCTGGCGACAGCGGCGGCCGGCGCCGAGGCGGCGGGCGAGGCGCTGACCGCTTGTCAGCGTGGCCAGCTGCAGCGCATCCCGCTCAGCCAGGTGGTCTACCTGCAGGCGGACAGCAAGTACGTGCGGGTACGCCACGACAGCGGCGAGGCATTGATCGAGGAGTCGCTGGTGTCCATCGAGGAGCGCTTCCCCGGCCGCTTCCTGCGGGTGCATCGTTCCACCCTGGTGGCGCCGGCGCGGCTGGCCGGGCTGCACAAGACCGATGACGGCATGGTGCTGCAGCTGCTGGGCCTGGACGAGCGCCTGCCGGTCAGCCGCCGGCATCTGGCCGAGGTGCGGCAGCGGCTCAAGGCGCCGGGCTGAGCGCCCGCGTTATTCGAACTCCAGCTGCTGGAACACCTGGTGGGCGTTGCGTCCGGCCAGCTGATCGGCATTGCCCATGGTCATGAACTCGGACTGGTCCACCTGGCTGATGGCGTCCAGGGTGCCGCCGTCGGCGATGAACTGCTTCACCCGTTCGTACAGCGCGCTCAGGTAGCGCCCGGTGTCCTGTTCGGCATGGGCCAGGTCGGTGGGGCGGCCGTGCCCCGGCACCAGGTGCAGCACCGGCAGCTGCTTGAGCTGCGCGTAGCTGGCCAGCCAGCCCTTGATGTTCGACTGCGGGCCGACCCCCAGCATCCGTTCGGTGTAGACGATGTCGCCGCTGAACAGCACCCGCTGCTGCGGCAGCCAGACCACCGCGTCGCCGGGGGTATGGGCCGGACCGTAGTGGTGCAGTTCGATGGCCACGCCACCGATGTCCAGCTTCAGATCCTGCTCGAAGGTCTCGCCGGCATACACCGGCTCGGTGCCGGCCATGCCTGCCGCACCGACGAAATTGTTCAATGCGATCAGCTGGTCCTGGCTGCGTGCGCGCTGGTCGGCCACCGCCGCGGCGCTGGCGATGATGCGCGCACCGTGTTCCCGCCAGTAGCCGTTGCCCAGCCAGCGGTGGTCCTGGCCGCCGCTGTTGATGACCACCACCACCGGCTTGGCCGACACCGTCCTGATCGCCGCGGCAATCTGCGCGGCACCTTTGTAACTACCACCCGGGTCCACCAGCACCAGGCCGGCGGCGGTGTCGATGACGCCGAAGGTGGCGTTGTTGCCCAGGTTGTCCGGTGAGCGCTGGTCCTGTTCGCCGACGATGGCCCACACGCCGGCGCTCACCGGCTGGACCTGCAGCCCGGCTGCGACGACCAGGCCGGGCAGCAGGCCCGCCAGCAGGGTCAGGGTGCGGATGAGGGGATGCATGGGGTTTCCTCGGGTAAGGGCGCAATGAGCAAGATACGTTACCATGCGCCGATCATGCCTTTGTGTCGCGTGCCCATGCACGTTGCCACCCGGAAACGCGGAGCGATCCCAGTCATGTCCAAAGATACCCAGGCCTTCGGCGGCTATCCCTACACCCGCATGCGCCGCATGCGGCGCGACGATTTCTCGCGCCGCCTGATGCGCGAGACCGTGCTCACCCCCAACGACCTGATCTATCCGGTGTTCGTGCTGGAAGGCAGCGGCCAGCAGGAGCCGGTGGCATCCATGCCCGGGGTGACGCGCATGAGCATCGACCTGCTGGTCAAGGAGGCGAAGGAGATCGCCGCGCTGGGCGTGCCGGCCATGGCGTTGTTTCCGGTGACCCCGCCATCGGCCAAGAGCGAGGACGCCGCCGAGGCCTTCAACCCCGACGGCCTGGCGCAGCGCGCGGTGCGCGCCATCAAGGACGCGGTGCCGGAGCTGGGCGTGATCACCGACGTGGCGCTGGACCCCTTCACCACCCACGGCCAGGACGGCCTGATCGACGCCAGCGGCTACGTGATGAACGACGAGACCGTCGACGTGCTGGTGCAGCAGGCGCTGTCCCACGCCGAGGCCGGCGCCGATGTGGTGGCGCCGTCCGACATGATGGACGGCCGCATCGCCGAGATCCGCCTGGCGCTGGAGGAGGAGGGTCACGTCCACACCCGCATCCTGGCCTATTCCGCCAAGTACGCCTCCGCCTACTACGGTCCGTTCCGTGACGCGGTCGGTTCGGCCGCCAACCTGGGCAAGGGCAACAAGTCCACCTACCAGCAGGACCCGGCCAACTCGGACGAGGCGCTGCGCGAGGTGGCGCTGGACCTGGGCGAGGGCGCCGACATGGTGATGGTCAAGCCGGGCATGCCCTACCTGGACATCGTGCGCCGAGTGAAGGACCAGTTCGGTGTGCCCACCTTCGTCTACCAGGTGAGCGGCGAGTACGCCATGCACATGGCCGCCATCCAGAACGGCTGGCTGGACGAAAAGGCGGTGGTGATGGAGTCGCTGGTGTGCATCAAGCGCGCCGGCGCCGACGGCGTGCTGAGCTACTTCGCCAAGCGCGCCGCGCAGTGGCTGAACGACTGATCCGGAGCTGACCGGGCAAAGAATCCGCCAACACGGCCGCTAAGCTGCTACTGAACCGTCAGCCTGATCAACCACACCAAGGAGCGGCCCATGGCCTTCGAGATCAGCAACCTCTACGAGCAACTGGTGACCGAGCTGATCACCACGCGCTACACGGAAGCCGAAGGCCTCGATCAGGAGGTGCTGGAAGACATCGCCTGCGTGGCGCTCAATCACCTGCCGGCACGTTACTACCATCACCGCGTCGACCTGGTGTACTACCTGGACGGCGAGGAGCGGGCCAAGATGGCCAAGCAGGTGGACGAGGCGGTGGGCGCCGCCCACCAGTTCGTCATGGAACACCGCAACCGCTGACTCCCCCGCCTGCCGGCATCTGGCCATGTGACGTCAGCGTGACGGCGTTGCCGCCAGTGATCCTGATACATGGCGCAGACAGTCGGATGCCGTACAATTGCCGCCCCGCACCGGCAACCGGACGCCCGACCCATGACCGATCGTTACGCCGTCATCGGCAATCCCATCGAGCATTCCAAGTCACCCCAGATCCACGCCGCCTTCGCCGCCCAGACCGGCCAGGACCTGAGCTACGAGCGCATCCTGGGCGACCTGGAGGAGTTCGAGTCGGACGTCGCCGACTTCTTCGCCGCCGGCGGCAAGGGCCTGAACGTGACGGTGCCGTTCAAGGAACGCGCCTTCCTGATCGCCGACCAGCTGTCCGAGCGCGCCCAGTCCGCCGGCGCGGTGAACACCCTGCTGCCGGTCGATGGCGGCGGCATCCGCGGCGACAACACCGACGGCGTCGGCCTGGTGCGTGACCTGGGCTGCAACCACCGCTTCAATCTGGCCGGCGCGCGCATCCTGCTGCTGGGCGCCGGCGGTGCCTCGCGCGGCGTGCTGCGGCCGCTGCTGGCCGAGGCGCCGGAACTGCTGCTGATCGCCAACCGCACCGCCAGCAAGGCCGAGGCGCTGGCCGCCGACATGGCGCTGCTCGGCCCGGTGGAGGGTTGCGGCCTGGATGCGCTGGCCGGCCAGCAGTTCGACCTGATCATCAACGGTACCGCCGCGGGCCTGCACGACGAGGTGCCGCCGCTGCCCGACGACTGCCTGGCCGCCGGCGGCTGGACCTACGACATGATGTACGGCAGCGAACCCACCGCCTTCGTGCGCTGGGGCGCCGAGCATGGCGCCGCCAAGGCGCTGGACGGCCTGGGTATGCTGGTTGAGCAGGCGGCCGAGGCCTTCTACCTGTGGCGCGGCGTGCGGCCCGACACCGAGGCGGTGATCGGCGCGCTGCGCGCCGGCTAGCCGCCCGGTCGCAGCACGGCCTGCACGCGCAGGCCGCCGAGCCGTGCTGAGCGGTCGAAGCGCAGGCTGCCGTCGTACTGCTCGGCGACGTCGCGGGCGATGGCCAGCCCCAGGCCGTGGCCTTCGCGGCTCTCGTCCAGCCGACTGCCGCGCGCGGTGAGGCGTTGCAGCTGGTCGGCATCCACGCCCCGGCCGTCATCCTCCACCACCCAGCGGATCTCGCCCGGCGCGCATTCCAGGGTCAGCGCCACCTCGCTGCTTGCCCATTTGCAGGCGTTGTCCAGCAGGTTGCCGAGCAGTTCCAGCATGTCCTCGCGATCCACCGCCAGCGGTTCCTCGGGCAGCTCACTGGCGTGGATGTTCAGCCCCCGGTCCTGGTGCAGCCGGCGCAGGATCTCCAGCAGTGCCGGGACCTCGCTGCGGGCGTCGAAGCGCTGCCCGGGGGCGCCGGCGCCGGCGATGCGGGCGCGGCGCAGTTCGCGGTCCACCAGTTCGCCGATTCGTCCCGCCTGATCGAGCGCCACCCGGCGCTGCGCCTCGTCCAGTGCCGGCCGTTCCAGCTCCCGGCTGAGCAGGCTGAGTGGGGTCTTCAATCCATGGGCCAGATTGCCCAGCGCGTTGCGTGACCGCGTCAGTCGCTGTTCCAGCAGCGTCAGCAGGCGGTTGAGTTCGTGTACCAGCGGCTGCACCTCGTCGGGCACCGCTTCGTCCAGCTGGCGGGCCTCGCCGTGGGCCACCCGGTGCATGTCAGCCTGGACCCGGTCCAGCCGGCGGAAGCCGCGCCGCAGCAGCCAGCGCAGCAGCACCAGCAGCAGTACCGACAGCAGCACGAACACTCCGGCCAGGCTCAGCCGGTAATGCTGGATGCGGGCGTCCAGCGGGCCGATGTCCTCGGCCACCAGCAGGGTCAGCTCGCGGCCCTGCTTGCGGTAACCGCCGGCCAGCGCCAGCAGCGGCTGGCCGCCCGGGCCGCGCAGGCGCAGCACCTGGCTGTCGCCCGCGGCCAGCGGGATCAGCGGCAGGGTCTCGTCCCACAGCGAGCGCGAGCGCAGCGTGTGTGCGCCGCTGTGAATCACATAGTAATGACCGGACAGCGGCTGGTTGTAGATCGGCGAGGCGGTGCCGGGCGGCACCTGCAGGCCGGCTGCGTCGAAGTTCAGGCTGGCCAGCACCGCCTCGCGATCATGGTCCAGGCGGCTGAGCAGATAGCCCTCGGTGATCTGGCGGATGCCCAGCCCGCCGAGCCACAGCAGCGCCACGAGGGCCGCCACCAGGGTCAGCGCGATGCCGGCCAGCAGGCGCCGTTCCAGCGACATCAGTCGAGGTCTCCGCGGAACACGTAGCCCTGGCCGCGACGGGTCTCGATGCATGCCGCGCCGAGCTTCTCGCGCAGCCGCCGCACGTACACCTCGATCAGGTTGCTGTCGCGGTCGAAGTCCTGGTCGTAGACGTGTTCGGTGAGCCGGGTCTTGGACAGCACGCTGCCGGGATGCAGCATGAAGTAGCGCAGCAACCGGAACTCGGTGCCGGTCAGTGCGGCCTCGCCGCCGTCGGGCAGCAGCGCCACCTGGCGTTCCTCGTCGAGCCGCAGGCCACCGCTGTGCAGCGGGCCGCTGTTGTGACCGTCGCGCCGGCGGATGATGGCCTGCAGTCGCGCCAGCAGTTCCGGCAGGTGGAAGGGTTTGCCCAGGTAGTCGTCGGCACCGGCCTTCAGGCCGTCGACCCGCTCGTGCCAGGCATCGCGGGCGGTGAGCACGATCACCGGCGTGGTGATGCCGCCGGCGCGCCAGTTGCGCAGCACTTCCAGGCCGTTGCGCCCAGGCAGGCCCAGGTCCAGCACGATGGCATCGTAGGGGGTTTCGTGGCCGAGAAATTCGGCGTCCACGCCGTTGTCGGCGTGGTCCACGGCAAAGCCGGCGCCGGCCAGATCGGTGCGCAGATTGACCGCCAGGGCCGGGTCGTCCTCCGCCAGCAGCAGGCGCATGTCAGTCCTCGTGTTCGCGTTTCAGCAGTTCGCCGCTGCGGGCATCGTAGCGATGTTCCCACACCTCGCCACGGTCGTTGAGGATTTCCACCTCGTAGACATAGCGGTCGCCGTGGTGCTCCAGCTCCACCTCCAGCACCCGCCCGGCGGCAGGGTCGAGGTGGCCGATGATCTGCTGCAGCGGCAGGATCTCGCCGGCCTCGCGCAGCTCGCGCGCCTCGTCGTGTCCACCCGCCAGGGCGGGCAGGGCGGCGAGGGTGAGCAGCAGGGCAGGCAGCCGCAGCCGCGGCATCAGATTTGGCATCAGTCGTCCCAACGGCCGTAGCCGGGAATGTTCACGCTGTGTTCATCGAAGGATCCGGCCTCGGCCCTGCGATGGCAAGCCTGGCAGTTGCTGAAGCTGCCGACCTTGGGGTTGTCCTTCACCAGTCGCGCCGGTACTTCGTCGTGCTTGCGTTGGAAATAACGCGTTTCGGTGATGCGCAGTGGTGCCTGGCCCGCCGGCACCGAATTGGCGAAGGCCGCGGCCCGTCGTGCACTGGAATGATCGGCGGCGTTGCTTACCAGGTAGTCGCGGATCTGCGCAGTACTGGCGGCGGACAGCTCGGCATTGTCGCCGAAGTGATCGGCCAGGCCGGTCATCAGCGCCTCCCAGGAACGGGCCGGCAGCAGCGCCGGCGGGTAGGCCAGGTGGCAGCTGCCACACTCGGTCTGGTAGGGCGCGAAGCTGGATGCGCTGGTTGTTTGGCGATGTTCATCGCGTTCGTGGTCGCTGTCGCCGAACACCAAGCCGGTGGCGGCCAGCAGGCTGACGGTGATGATGGTGAAATCGAGCAGGTATTTCATGATGGCTTGTCCCGTTCAGAAGCTGTACAGGTAGGCCTTGATGTCGGCCTGTTCGTCGGCGGTGCACAGTCGGCCCCAGGTCCACTTGCAGTTGCGGGTGAACCACTTGTTCTCCTTGGCCGGGTCGCTGAAGCGCTCGGCTTCCACCGACGGCGCCATGGCGGCGATGGCCTTGCCGGTGCGCACGTGCTTGCCGGGCTGGCGCGGGTCGCTGCCGTGGCAGGTGACACAGCTGCGCGGCGCGCCGTCCCTGGCCGGTACCTGGCGTTCCCAGGCGGACTGGCCGGCGGCAGGGTCACCGGCCGCTGTTGCCTGCACGGCGGCAGCCAGCAGGGTTGCGGACAGTGCGGTGAGGGTCAGCGTCTTCATGCGGCCTCTTTCGGCTTGCGGCCGGTGATCATGGCGCGCACCAGGTTTTCCCGGTGCAGCAGGCTTGATACCAGCACCCCGGCCAGGTGACCGATGACCAGTATCAGCGTGAGGTTGGCGAACAACTCGTGCAGCTCCTCGTAGATGTCTTCCCAGTAACCGCCGCCGGGCACCAGCCCGGCCAGCGGCCCGGCGTTGTCGGCGACGGCGTACAGCGCCATGCCGCCGATCACGGTGCCGGTCAGGCTGACCAGCAACAGCACGATCATGGCGCCGCCGGCCGGGTTGTGGCCCAGGTGGCGCGGCGCCTTCAGGGTGACGACCTGCTTGAGGTAGGCGAGGATCGCGGACGGCCGCCGCACGAAGTCGCTGAAGCGCGCGTGACGGCTGCCGATCACGCCCCACAGCAGGCGGAAGGCGATAAGCCCGCCGGCGGCGTAGCCGGCGAGCAGGTGCAGGTCCATCCACTCATCACCGCTGGCATAGGCCAGGGTAAAGGCGATGGCCAGCGACCAGTGGAAGATCCGTACCAGCGGATCCCAGACCTTGACGGTGGCTTGGGTGGACATCTTGGCTGTCCCTCCTGGTGTTCAGTTGGGCATAGCCTAGCGGTCCGGCCTGAATCCAAGCTGAACGGTGCGCGTCGGCGCGGCGCGATGGCGGTCACGGCCTGGCCCGGCGGGCGGCGATACCGTCATGTCGTCCTGTTAAAGTAGGCCGATGAATCTTGCTTCTTCCAAGAAAGGGAAGTCCGTCATGCGCTACCGTCCGCTCCGTCATGCCGTCACCGTTGGGGTGGCCGCACTAATACTGTCCGCTTGTTCGGACAAACCGCCGGTCAACCCGTTGCTCAACCATGTGCCGGCCGACACCCCGTATCTGTTCAGTGTCACCAAGCCGCTGCCCGACCCGCTGTACCGGCGCATGGTGGCCATGAGCGAGTCCCAGCTGGACAAGATGGTGCGCGACTCGCAGCGCATGGCCGACGAGCTGGCGCGGATCCGCGCCGAGCAGGGCGGCGAGTCGCTGCCGCCGGATGCCGATGTCTACGTGGCGATGTCCGTGTTCCAGGCGCTGGCCGCCGAGCTGCAGGGCAAGCTGGGCAAGGAAGGCCAGGCCGAACTCGGCTTTGTCCCCAACGCCAAGGCGCTGGCCTATGGCCTGGGGCCCTTCCCGGTGATGCGCGGCGAGATCGCCGATGCGGCCAAGGTCGAGGCGCTGCTGCAGCGCATCGAGCAGCGCAGTCAGGCCAGTGCGCCGCGCGCCAGCCTGGCCGGCCAGGACTACCGTCGCATCCCGCTGGGCGAGGAACTGCTGCTGGTCGTCGCGGTGCGTGAGCAGGAACTGGTGGTCGGCATGCTGCCGACGGTTGCGGAGGCGCAGCTGCTGCCGCTGCTGCTGGGTCAGCAGTTGCCCGACACGGCACTGACCGCCGACACCCTGACCGAACTGCAGAGCCGCTACGGCTTTGCCGGCTATGGCGAGGGCTATGTGGATTTCCGCCGCCTGGCGCACATCTTCACCGGCCGTGACGCAGGTCCGGTGGGCGATGCCTGGCGATCGCTGTCCGTCGAGCTGCCGCAGCCTTCGCCGGGCTGCCAGTCGCTGGTCGACGGCTTTACCGACGGCGTGCCGCGGCTGGCGCTGGGCATCACCGACGTGCAGGACCACGGCTATGGCATGACCGCCGCCTACGAGACCTCGCCGGCGGTGGCTGTCCATCTGCAGAAGCTGGCGCGGCCGAAGCCGCTGCCCGGGATGGGCCTGGCGGACGACGCCATGTTCAGCATGGGCATGGATATCGACGTGCCGGCGCTGCGCGCGGCCATCAAGGCGCTGATGGGCTTCATGGTTGCCGAGGGCGGCAACTGCGAATGGCTGGAGCCGCAGGCCATCCAGGCGGCCATGCCCAAGGTGGACTTCATGCTGGGCCCGATGCTGGGTGGCCTGAGCGGCATGTACGCTCAGCTGACCGAGCTGCACTTCGACGAACAGACCCTGCAGCCGGATGCCTCTACCGGTGGCCTGCTGCTGGCGGTGAGCGATCCCCGCGGCTTGGTGGCGATGGCCGCCATGATGAATCCGGAGCTGGCCCAGCTGCAGTTGCCCGAGGACGGCAGTGCGGTGGCGGTGCCCGCCGAGCTGCTGCCGCCGCAGCTGGGTTCACTGCATCTGGCCGCCGCTGACGGCCTGCTGGCAATGGCCACCGGCGAGGGCAGTGCCCAGCGGGCCACCGCCATGCTCAAGGCCGGTCGCAGTGACCAGCCGTTGCTGCTGGCCATGGGCTATGACATGGGCCGCTTCATGGGGGTGATGGAAAGGATGATGGGGCTGGCCGCCGACCGCCTGGAAGCCATGGGCGAGGCCGAGCAGGCCCAGGCAGTGCGTGACCAGGCAGACAGCTTCAAGACCATGGGCGGTCAGTTCGGTCGCATCGACATGCGCGTCGCGCCGGACGCCGGCGGGCTGATCATGCAGCAGCAGGTGGAGCTGCGCTAAGGGGGTGGCGCCTCAGGCCCCGGCCTGGTGGCGCCTTGCCAGCTTGACGTAGTGCTCGGCCGAGTAGCCGAAGTACTTCAGTTCCTGCTCGGTCAGCTCGCGGACCCGCCGGGCCGGCGAGCCGAGATACAGGTAGCCGGATTCGAGCACCTTGCCGCCGGGCACGATGGAGCCGGCACCCACCACCACGTTGGGCTGCAGCACCGCGCGGTCCATGACGATGGAGCCCATGCCCACCAGGCAGTCGTCGTGGATCTCGCAGCCATGCAATATGACCTTGTGGCCGATGGTGACGCGGTCGCCGATCAGCAGCTGGGCGCCGCCGGGCAGGAACTCGCTGTCGTGGCTGACGTGCAGCACGCTGGCGTCCTGCACGTTGCTGTCGGCGCCGATCCTGATGGCATGGATGTCGCCGCGCACGATGGTGCCGGGCCAGATGCTGCTGCGTGCGCCGACGTGAACGTCGCCGATGACCACGGCGGTCTCGTCGATCCAGGCATCGGCGGCGATGGCCGGCCAGGTGCCGGCAAAGGGACGGATATTAGGCATGGGCGGGTTATAGTCTGTTAGTGGTTTTCAGGCCGTGGAGGGCCGTATGCAGATCTTCTGGTTCGTCGTGCTGGGTGTTATCGCCGTGATACTGATCTACGGCGTCCTCATCTACAACAATCTGGTCGCGCTTAAGCACCAGGTGATGCAGGCCTGGGCCAACATCGACGTGCTGCTCAAGCAGCGCCACGACGAACTGCCCAAGCTGGTGGAAACCTGCAAGCAGTATATGCAGTTCGAGCAGGAGACGCTGGAGCGGGTGATGGCGGCTAGGGCCCAGGTGGCCAGCGCCCGGGAGCGGGGCGACGTCGCCGCGGTGGGTCAGGCCGAGGGCATGCTGCGCATGGGCCTGGGCAACCTGTTCGCGGTGGCCGAAGCCTACCCGGAGTTGAAGGCCAACGAAAGCTTCCAGCATCTGCAGACCCGCATCACCGGGCTGGAGAACGGCATCGCCGACCGGCGCGAGTTCTACAACGCGGCGGTCAACCACAACAACGTGCGCATCGAACAGTTCCCGGACTTGATCGTGGCCGGCTGGTTCGGCTTCCAGGCCGCCGAGCTGCTGGAGTTCGCCGACGAGGAGCTGACCGACGTGAACGTCAAGGAACTGTTCAGCAGCTGATCCGCGGCACCCGCTCATGACCCTGGCCGATACCGCCGCCGGCATGCCGCTGCCGCACTTCCTCGCCTGGCTGGGGCTGGCGGCCTTTCTGACGGTGTTCGGCCTGTGGGGCGGCTTTCAGCGCCTGCACCGCGCCCGGCTGATCGAGAACGTGCCCACCGCCAAGGTGCGCTCGGCGCCGCAGGGCTACGTGGAACTGGTCGGTACCGCCGAGGCGCTGCCCGGCGAACCCATCATCGCGCCGCTGTCCGGCGCGCCCTGCTGCTGGTACCGCTACCTGATCCAGTCACGCGCCCACAAGAGCTGGACGGTGGTGGACAAGGGCGTGAGCGACGGCGTGTTCGTGCTGCGCGACGACACCGGCGAATGCCTGATCGACCCGGAAGGCGGTCAGGTGACCAGCATCCGCCACCGGCTGTGGTACGGCAACAGCGAGTGGCCGGAGCGCGGCAGCGGCGAGCGCTGGGGCACCCGGCCAAACAACTGGCATCGCAGGCTCAACCGCCTGACCGGCATCCAGGTGGAGGTGGATTTCGGTGTCGGTGACAGCTACCGCTACACCGAGGAGGTGATCCTGCCCGGCGACCCGCTGTACGCGGTGGGCCGCTTCCACACCCTGGACCATGCCTACCACGCCCAGGGGCGGGCCGAGATCGCCGCCGACTACCTGCGGCGCTGGAAGCGCCACCCCGAGGTGATGGCCCGCTTCGATGCCAACGGCGACGGCCGGGTGGACGAACAGGAATGGCAATCGGCCCGCGAGCAGGCCGAGGCCCAGGCTGCCAGGGAGGTGCACGAGCTGCAGCAGGCCGGCCCGGTGCACACCCTGGTCAGGCCGGATGACGGCCGGCCGCTGCTGATCGCCAATATCGACGAATTTGACCTGATAAGGCGCTATCGCTGGCAGGGCATGGCCGGCATCGGCTTGTTTTTTGCCGCCGGTGCCACCACGGTTTTCATGGTTAGCGTCCGCTGGCTGGGCTGACGTGCGAAAATGCCCGGCGTTCAATAGAGGTCCCTTCCCATGACGAACCCCCTGCTCGACAACGACGGCCTGCCGGCCTTCGCCCACATCAAGCCCGAACACGTTGCACCGGCCATCGACCAGCTGCTGGCCGAGAACCGCGCCAACATCGCCCGGCTGCTGGACGAGGTGACCGACCCCAGCTGGCAGAACACCATCGAGCCGATCGAGGAGTGGGAGGACCGCCTGGGCCGCGCCTGGTCGCCGGTGTCGCACATGAACTCGGTGGTCAACTCCGACGAGTTGCGCGAGGCCTACAACGCCTGCCTGCCTAAATTGAGCGAGTACGGCACCGAGATGGGCCAGAACCGCAAGCTGTTCGAGGCCTACAAGGCGGTGCACGACAAGGCCGACGCGCTGGGGCTCGACACCGCCCAGCGCAAGGTGCTGGACAACGCGCTGCGCGACTTTCACCTGTCCGGCGTGGACCTGCCCGCCGACAAGCAGGCCCGTTACAAGGAAATCAGCCAGCAGCTGTCCGAGCTGACCAGCAGGTTCAGCGACAACCTGCTGGACGCCACCAATGCCTGGTCCAAGCTGCTCGACGACGAGGCGGCGCTCAAGGGCCTGCCGGCCTCCGCCATCGCGCTGGCCCGGCAGACCGCCGAGCAGCGCGAGCAGAGCGGCTACCTGCTGACCCTGGACTTCCCCAGCTACTACCCGGTGATGACCTACGCCGACGACGCCGCGCTGCGCCGCGAGCTGTACGAGGCCTACAACACCCGCGCCTCCGACCAGGGGCCGCTGGCCGGCCAGTGGGACAACACCGAAGTGATGGAGCAGATCCTGGCGCTGCGCCACGAGAAGGCGCAGCTGCTCGATTTCAACAACTACGCCGAGTATTCGCTGGCTGCCAAGATGGCCCGTTCCACCGACGAGGTGGTCGGCTTCCTGGAAGACCTGGCGCGGCGTTCCAAGCCCCAGGCCGAGCAGGAACTGGCCGAGTTGAAGGCCTTCGCGAAGGAGCAGCACGGCGCCGACGACCTGCAGCCCTGGGACATCAGCTACTACGCCGAGAAGCTGCGTCAGCACCGCTATGCCATCAGCTCGGAAGAGGTGAAGCCCTACTTCCCCGACAGCAAGGTGGTGCCCGGCATGTTCGCAGTGATCGGCCGGCTGTTCGGCGTGATCATCCACGAGGTGACCGAGACCGAGGCCGGCAACAGCATCGAGCTGTGGCACCCGGATGTGAAGTTCTACGAGATCCGCGACGCCGAGACCGGCGAGGTGCGCGGCCAGTTCTACTTCGACCTGTACGCCCGCGCCAAGAAGCGCGGCGGCGCCTGGATGGACGATTGCCAGGGCCGCCTGAAGTCCAGCCACCGCGAGCAGATCCCGGTGGCCTACATGACCTGCAACTTCACCCCGCCGGTGGACGGCCAGCCCGCGCTGCTGACCCACGACGAGGTGGAGACCCTGTTCCACGAGTTCGGCCACGGCCTGCACCACATGCTGACCCGCATCGACTACCCGGCGGTGTCGGGCATCAGCGGCGTGGCCTGGGACGCGGTGGAGCTGCCCAGCCAGTTCATGGAAAACTTCTGCTGGCAGCGCGAGGGCCTGGACCTGATCGCCGGTCACCACGAGACCGGCGCGCCGATCCCGGATGACCTGTTCGAGCGCATGATGGCGGCCAAGAACTTCCAGTCCGGGATGATGATGGTGCGCCAGCTGGAATTCTCGCTGTTCGACTTCCGCATCCATCGTGATTTCGACCCGGCCAGGGGGGGCCGCGTCTACGAGATCCTCGACGAGGTGCGCGCGCAGGTGTCGGTGCTCAAGCCGCCCGCCTGGAACCGCTTCCCGCACGGCTTCAGCCACATCTTCGCCGGCGGCTACGCGGCCGGTTACTACAGCTACAAGTGGGCCGAGGTGCTGTCCGCCGACGCCTTTTCGCTGTTCGAGGAGAACGGCGTGTTCGACCCGGCCACCGGCCGGTCATTCCTGCACAACATCCTGGAGAAGGGTGGTTCGCAGGACGCCATGGAACTGTTCGTCGCCTTCCGCGGCCGCGAGCCACAGATCGACGCGCTGTTGCGCCACACCGGCATCGCTGCCTGAGAGAACGCCCTATGTCCTGTCCTTCCCTGAGCTTCGACCAGCTGAACGCGCTGGAGCCCTACCTGCTCAACCGTGCCCAGTTCCACCACGGCATGCCGCTGGACGTGCTGCACGGCTACCTGACCGCGGTGCTGAGCGGCCCGCGCGACATCCTCACCGAGGAATGGCTGCCGCCGGTGTTCGGCAAGCCGGAGTTCGAGGACGACGCCGAGGTCGAGCAGATGGCCGAGCTGGTGGTGCAGCTGCACGGCCAGATCGAGCACGAGCTGGGTCACGGGCACTACGCGCCGATCATGATCCACAAGCCGGAAGAGGACATCGATCCGCTGCCGCTGCCCTATGGCTGGTGCGAGGGTTACCTGTTCGGCCTGTCCCTGCAGGGCGACGACATCCGCGAGCGCATGAGCACCGACGACGAGGCCGCGGCCCTGCTGGCGCCGATCATGTTCTTCATGTCCTACGAGCAGGAACAGCTGCTGGAACCGCCCGACACGCGCAAGCACCGCCAGGTGGTGTCCGAACTGCCGGACGCGGCGATGAAGATTCATCGCTGGTGGTCGACCCGCAAGGGTCATCCGCAGGTGTCGCCGGACAAGGCGCACTGAACGCATCGAGGCCCCTGACGGGGCCTCGATGCGTATTGGGGTTTGCAGAACACGCGGTGCGCCAGCCAGATCGCAGGTTGGCTTGGGCAACGCGAAGCCCCACGACTGCGCAGCTTATCTGTTGGGCTGCCTGCGACAGCCCAGCCTGCGCATGCTTAAGTGCATGGCTGGGCAATATTGGCCACAATGCCCCGATTCCTAACGCCGCCTGACGACACTGCATGAAATACAAAGACCTTCGCGACTTCATCTCCCTGCTCGAGGCCCGCGGCGAACTCAAGCGCATCAGCCAGGAGATCGATCCCTATCTCGAGATGACCGAGATCTGCGACCGCACCCTGAAGGCCGGCGGTCCGGCACTGCTGTTCGAGAATGTGAAAGGTTCGGACATGCCGGTGCTGGGCAACCTGTTCGGGACTCCTGAAAGAGTTGCGCTGGGCATGGGCGAGGAGTCGGTCACAGCCCTTAGGGAAGTCGGCAAGCTGCTGGCCCAGTTGAAGGAGCCCGAGCCGCCCAAGGGCATGAAGGACGCCTGGGAAAAGCTGCCGGTGTTCAGGAAGGTGCTGGACATGGCGCCCAAGGTGGTCAAGGGCGCGCCCTGCCAGGCGAAGGTGGTCGAGGGCGACGAGGTGGATCTGGCGAAGATCCCGGTGCAGACCTGCTGGCCCGGCGACGCCGGTCCGCTGATCACCTGGGGGCTGGTGGTCACGAGAGGCCCCGACAAGCCGCGCCAGAACCTGGGCATCTACCGCATGCAGGTGATTGGCAGGAACAAGGTCATCATGCGCTGGCTGGCCCATCGCGGTGGCGCGCTGGATTTCCGCGACTTCCAGAAGTCCAATCCCGGCGAGCCGTTCCCCATCGCCGTGGCGCTGGGCGCGGACCCGGCCACCATCCTCGGCGCCGTCACGCCGGTACCCGACACCCTGTCCGAGTACGCCTTCGCCGGCCTGCTGCGCGGCGGCAAGACCGAGGTGACCACCTGCATCGGCTCCGAGCTGCAGGTGCCGGCCTCGGCCGAGATCGTGCTGGAGGGCCACCTGCAGCCGGGTGAGATGGCGGACGAAGGACCCTTCGGTGACCACACCGGCTACTACAACGAGGTGGAATCCTTTCCGGTGTTCACCATCGACCGCATCACCTCGCGGCGCGAGCCCATCTACCACAGCACCTACACCGGCCGCCCGCCGGACGAGCCGGCTATCCTCGGCGTGGCGCTCAATGAAGTTTTCGTGCCCATCCTGCAGAAGCAGTTCCCGGAGATCGTCGACTTCTACCTGCCGCCGGAGGGCTGTTCCTATCGCATGGCTGTGGTGAGCATGAAGAAGCAGTACCCCGGCCACGCCAAGCGGGTGATGTTCGGGGTGTGGTCCTTCCTGCGCCAGTTCATGTACACCAAGTTCGTCATCGTCACCGACGACGACGTCAACGTGCGCGACTGGAACGACGTGATCTGGGCCATGACCACCCGCATGGATCCGGCCCGCGACATCACCCTGGTGGAGAACACCCCCATCGACTACCTGGACTTCGCCTCGCCGGTATCGGGTCTGGGGTCGAAGATGGGCATGGACGCCACCAACAAGTGGCCGGGCGAAACGACGCGCGAGTGGGGCGAGCCCATCGCCATGGATCCGGCGGTGACGGCGCGGGTGGATGCGCTGTGGGACGATCTGGGGATCTGACGTCGGCGGTGTGAACTGCTGTGGCCGCTAACGCCCGGTCAACCGTTGTCGGGTGAGGACGTTGTTGGTTAGTGCAAGGGGATATCCTGTCTTCGGGAGACGTTCATGAATACCGCTATCGTCAAACCTGTGGCCGCAGCCGCCCTGGCCCTGTCGCTGGCCGGCGGCCTGGCCGGTTGCGAGATACAGCCATACCGCCATGCGCCGCCCCCGGCCCATGTCTATGGCTGGTACCCGTACGACTACTACTACTACCCGAGCGTGCGGGTCTACTACCACATCGGTAGCGGCTACTACTGGTACCACGACCGGGGGCGCTGGCTTCGCGCCTACCGGCTGCCGCCGCACCTGGTGGTGGTGCCCCGGGACAGGGTGAAGATCCGGGTGGATAGTCGCGAACCCTGGCGTCATCACCAGGAACATCAGCAGCGCTATCAGCCACGGCTGACGCCTCGCGATTTCGACCGTCCGGAGGTCCGTGAGCGTGATCGCAAGGAGCGCGAGCAGAACCAGCGCCTGCATCGCGAATACCGTGACCAAAATCGCTCGGGGACGCGTGACCGTCAGGAGTCCGGGAGCCGTCAGGAGCCGCAGGTTCGACAGGCGCCCCGGATCCGCCAGGAACCCAGGGTTGTCCAGGAGCCCCGAGACCGCCAGGAGCCAAGGGTCAGGGAGGAAAATCGGGTTCGCCAGCAGCCCCAGGTTCGCGAGGAACCGCGGGTCCGACAGGAAGACCGGGTTCGCCAGCAGCCCCAGGTTCGCGAGGAACCGCGGGTCCGTCAGGAAGATCGGGTTCGCCAGCAGCCCCAGGTTCGCCAGGAACCGCGGGTCCGTCAGGAAGATCGGGTTCGCCAGCAGCCCCGAGCTCGCGAGGAGTCCGGTGATCGCGAGGACGCCCGGGACAGCGAGGAGTTTGGCGAGCATCAGGAGCGTCGTGACCGCTATCCCGACCGTCGCTGAGCGCTTGCTTGTCGCACCGGGTTAGCGGTTGTTTGAGCGGGTCGGGT
>Ga0272444_10001556_pt1 | contig 21992 bp, 17 predicted proteins | sample SSMForm13_FD_201033 | JGI IMG/M metagenome (GOLD analysis project Ga0272444, IMG submission 201033) | Marine sediment archaeal communities from Little Sippewissett salt marsh, Falmouth, MA, United States - SSM-Form-13 | ecosystem: Environmental > Aquatic > Marine > Wetlands > Sediment ...
GCACTCTCTCGCTGGCCGGCGGGCCTTCGCCTTGCACGGTTCACATGGTCTCTGGCTGGATCCCAGCTCTTGTATCGTATCGGCGGTGCCGCATCCGTCGGTCGCTGGCGCATTCCTGTTCGTGCGTTGAGGAAGACGTGCGTTGTCCATTGGATTGGCTCGGACGTCTCTGCTCTCGCCGGAGAGGGGGAAGCGGCGGCAGAGATGTTTGGCCGTCTGAAACGCATCATCCACTGGGCGGGGGCTCCGTGGCTTGCAGAGGAGCTTGGCACTGTCGGCATCCGGGCCGACTTTGTCCCCTTGCCCCTCCACACAGTTGGTGTCGCACTCTCGACGGATCCGCCTCCGCTTCCCAAGAGATTCACGGTGCTCACTTATATCCCGGACGACTGCTCTGATTTCTACGGATGGGAGCTGCTTTCGCGATTGGCTAGGGAGATGCCCGAGATCAGATTCCTCGTCATGGGGGGGACAGGCTCGTCGCTCTCGGCTCCATCTAACGTTCGGTTCCTGGGATGGGTGAGCAACCCCATCGAGGCGTATGTGGAGTGCAGTGTCGTTGTCCGGATGACCGAACATGACGGGTACGGTGGCACAATCCAAGAGGGGCTGGCTCTCGGGCGCTACGGTATCTGGAACCACAAGATTGAGGGGGCGGCGAGCGTGGTGGGGTACGCCGAACTGAAGGCGACTGTGCTGCGGCTACTCGCCGCACATCAGATGGGGAAACTCCCCCTCAACATCCAGGGGAGAAGACAGATGGCCTCGCAGATGCATCCTATGGCCCTTTCCAGGGCGATCAGTGAGCGGCTGCGAGAAGCTCGGGATGGGGCAATCTTGGATCCGTAAGCAGGACAGCTGTTTAGAGTGCGATGATCGCCGTGATGACTCGGGAGTAGGCGCACCCACGGTCGATGACAAGGCCCGCGACGGCGGCTGATCGGCAAGTTCCGATCTGCCCCGGCTGAAGTTGCGTTCCGTGGATGTTCCGGTACTGTGGATGAAGGGGGGCGGAGGTCTGATGGGAGAGCCCTGCTCGGGAATCTCGTTGAAGGCAACTCTGGGGAAAGCGGATCGCCATCGCGGGCGGGATCTCGTCTCGTTGGCCGGACGCTCGCAACGAGGCTCTTGTAGGCCCGTGGCACCGCGGTCATCGATGGCCCAGCCAGGAGCTCCTTGCGCGATGGGATGTTCGCAGATTTGGCGAGACGGGCAGTCATCGAAGCGGGCGCTCAGAGTTCTCCGAGTGTTCGACGTGCAGTCGGATGGGCATGATACAGGCGAAAGCACGCGGCAGCTGATCACCGTCTGCCGAACGGTGTGCGCTGTGGGAGCGAGGGCAGAAGCTGGAGTACCGCTATGAGTCGCCCGGGCAGCGGGGCCTCTTCTGATTCCAGTATCGAACGCAGAATGGGGAGCTTCGGCAAGAGCACTGCTCTCACGCTCGGCACCAGCGTCATCGGCTTCCTCATCGCTCTGGGAACTTCGGTGATTCTTGCTCGAGTCCTCGGGCCCGAAGCGCGGGGCGAATTCGCCCTGGTGTTCGTACTACCGGCCCTCATCGCCAACCTGACCGGCCTTGGAATCGGCCCGGCAACGACATTCCACGTAGCTAGGGGCAAGTTTCGCAGGGAGGACATCCTGGGCGGGAGCCTTCTCCTGGCAGCGGGCGCATCGGTTCTCGGGTTGGCGGTCGGTCTTGTATGCGTTCTCTTCTACCGAGAGAGCATCGTGCCTGGCGTTTCCGGGCGACATCTTGCTGCAGGGTTGGCGTTCATCCCCCTGTCGAGATTCTTCCTTGTAGGGCGCAGTATCCTGTTTGGCGAGAGGCGGTTTCTTGCCTACAACGGAACTGCTTTGCTCTCGGGGGTCGTGTCACTGCTGCTCCTTGCCCTGGTTCTCTTGGTCTTCCGTCAGGGTGTGACCGCCGCGGTGTTGGTCAGACTCGCGGGCCCGGCTGCGGCAATCTTGGCGCTCGTCATGATCCTCGCACGAACCGGAGGGGTTCGGTTTGCCGCGAACACGGCGTACCTTCGAAAGGTTGTCGCCTATGGGGGAAAGGTCTTCCTCGGAAACGCGATAGGCTTCTTGAACTACCGGCTAGACCTGCTCCTGCTTAACGCCTACTTGAGCCCTCTGACGGTTGGATTCTATGCCATCGCCGTTGGGTTGGCCGAACGCCTCTGGGTACTCTCCCAAGCGGCGAGCTCGGTTCTGTTCCCGACCGTCGCAGCCGAGGCGGACACCGAGAAGCACTCGATTACGCCGATCGTCTGCAGGACCGTCCTCCTGGTGACGGCCATCGGAGCGGGTGTGTTGCTTGCCATCTGCCGATGGATGATCGTCCTCCTCTATTCAGATGCGTATCTTCCCTCAGTTCCTGCCCTGCGGATTCTGCTGGTGGGCATCGTTGCGCTATCTGTGGGACGGGTTCTGGCGAACGATCTGGCCGGACGTGGCAAAGTGATGTTCAACGTCTATGTGGGTGCGGCTGCGCTCGTGACAAACGTCTCCCTCAACCTGCTTCTGATCCCGCGGCTGCACCTACTGGGTGCTGCGTGGGCCACTGCTGCTTCGTACAGCCTGGCTTTGGCGTTGCAGTTGGTGTTCTACTGTCGTGAGACAGGGGAATCCCCGCTGACGATTCTTGTGCCGAGACCCTCTGACGTGAGGCTCTTCTGGCGGCTGATGAGCATCGGAGCATCCAAGCTGTGCAGGATGCTGGGCGGTCGCCTGAGGCGCCCGACATGATCTTGGACGGCCGCGACTAGTGTGTGCAGCGCCACTACTTCATGCTGGCATTGCCCGGAACGTCAGAGTAATCTGGTCAGCGGCACGTTTGCCTGTGGAAGGAGTCGGATGTACAAGGGGCGTAGCGTAGCAGTTGTCATCCCCGCTTACAACGAGGAACGGTTGATCGGCCGTGTGATTGACACGATGCCCACGTTCGTCGATTGGATCGTGGTGGTCGACGATGGAAGCTCCGATCGGACAGTCGACGAGGTGAGGAACCGCTCGGAGGCGCTCGGGAACCGACTGGTTCTCCTCGAGCACGAGCGCAATCAAGGTGTCGGGGGGGCCATATCGACCGGATACATCTGGGCACGCGACCACGAGATCGATGCCACAGCGGTGATGGCGGGTGACGCGCAGATGGATCCCGAGGAGCTACCTTCCCTTCTCGATCCGGTCATCGAGGGGGGAGGCGACTACACAAAGGGCAACCGCCTGCTGAGCGGCGAGGCGTGGCGTCTCATGCCGAAGCGTCGGTATCTCGGCAATGCGGGAGCGTCCTTCCTTACCAAAGTTGCCTCCGGCTACTGGCACATCGCCGACTCGCAGTGTGGCTACACGGTGATCTCGAAGCGCGCGCTCGAGCTGATCCCGATTGGCGCGATCTACAAGCGGTATGGAATGCCGAATCACCTCCTCGTCATGCTGAACATCTATGACCTTCGGGTGCGGGACGTCGTGGTCAGGCCCATCTACAAGATCGGCGAGAAGTCCGGTTTCGAGCCGCTGGTAATGATCCCCAAGCTAGGATGGCTCCTTTTCAAGTGGTTCCATTGGCGCATATTTCAGAAGTACGTGATTCGAGACTTCCATCCGCTTGTCCTCTTCTATTCGCTTGCCGGACTCCTCGGCTGGACGACGCTTGGGTTGGCTGGCAGACTGTTCTATCTGTGGTTCGCCACAGGCAGAATCCACCCGGTGAATGCGCTTGCCATGATGTTCGCTGCCATTGCTGGAATGCAGTCGGCCTTCTTCGCCATGTGGTTTGACATGGACCGGAACAAGCACCTCAGATAGGCTGCGCATGAGGATTCTGGTGGATCTGGGACATCCTGCACACGTGCACCTCTTCCGGCACGCCATCCAGGAGTGGAGAGACCGTGGGCATGACGTCGCTCTGGCGGCGCGCGACAAAGACATCACCACTGACCTACTCCAGACGCTGGGTTGCGAGTACACGGTTGCATCGCGGGCACGAAGTGGGAAGCTCGGTCTGTTCGTCGAGTTACTGGAGCACGACTGGCAGGTCTTCCGACTCGCACGGCGACGGAGAAGTCAGCTCCTTCTCGGTACTTCCGTCTCGATTACGCATGCAGCCAAACCTCTTCGCGCGCAGTCGATCGTATTCAATGAGGATGACGCAGACGTTGCGCGAACCTTTGCAAGACTTGCATACCCATTTGCCGATTTCATCGTAACGCCGAGGTGTGTGCGGGGGGACTATGGTCAGAAGCACGTCCGCTACGACAGCTACCACGAGCTTGCGTATCTGCACCCGGATCGCTTCACGCCGGATCCAACAGTCCGCGAGGACCTCGGGCTGGCGAAGGACGAGCCTTTCTACATTCTGCGGTTTGTCTCGCTCGCAGCTTCTCACGATTGGGGGGAGCAGGGCATCGACCGCGACATGAGAAGAAGGCTCTACCGACGGCTCTCCGAGACAGGGCGTGTGTTCATCTCATGCGAGGGGGAGGCGCAGGAGTGGATGGGGCCCCATCTCTTCCCGCTGAGCCCCCAGAGGATGCACGATGCCGTGTTCTTCGCTAGGCTTCTCGTCGGTGAGAGCCAAAGCATGGCCATGGAAGCGGCTGTCCTAGGGACGCCTTCGATTCGCTGCAACTCGTTCGTGGGGCGTTGCTCGGTCCTCCAAGAAATCGAGCATGAATACGGACTCACGTTCGGCTTCCGTCCCGGCGATGCGGAAGAAATGCTGGCAGCGATTCCCAGGATTCTTCATGAGAGTCCGAAACACGTATGGCAAGAACGCCTAGACAGGCTCCTTCAGGAGAAGGTAGATCTCACAACATGGATGGTGAACTTCGTTGAGAGCTTCGCGTAGCGAACCGTGGGTGGTACGAGACTCTGCGTCGGGGAGGGCGAGCCGTTGAACGTGCTGATGGTGCTCTCCAGCCCCGGGTTTCCGCCGGACATCCGCGTCGAGAAGCAGGCAACATCGTTGTCGGAAGATGGTGTGCACGTTCACTTGCTCGTGCGCCGCGGCCGGAACGAGCTCTCGAAAGAGCAGGTAGGTTCGATCGTCGTGCATCGCGTCTGGACCCCATTCCGGCGAGTCAAGGCGATTGGCGACCTGCTCTATTTCAGTCTCTATCGGTATATTCTCGGTTTCCGGATTGTTGCAGTCGCAAGGAGGGCTCGCGCCGATTTGCTTCACGTGCATGATCTTCCGCTGGCCTTGCCCACCCTGCTTGCCGGGAGACGCATCGGCATCCCCGTCATCTTCGATATGCATGAGCACTACACTGCCATGGTTCGAGGGGAACTTGACGGATCCTTCGTCTTGCCCTTTGCTCGCCCCTTGCTTGGCCTTCTGTCAGCTGAAGAGCGTTTCGTCTGCCGGCGAGCAGATGCTATCCTCGTTGTTGCGGAAGAGCATCGCGAGCGGATCGCGAACATGGGCGTCGCTCCGAATCGAGTTCACGTTGTCCTGAACGCTGTCGACATCCAGAACATCGATCGGATCATCGAGACCACCCCCGGCAAGGCCCCGATGCAAGACCGCCGTCCGTTTCGAGTTTGCTATGTCGGTGGCATTGATGAGTGCCGGGGAATAGATACGTTGCTTGCTGGACTTGCCATTCTACAAGCACGCGGAGTGACCTTCTCGGCGACGATTGTGGGGGATGGTGCTACCGGCGTTGTTGAGAAACTGCAAGTCCGGGCGATGCGACTAGGCATTCGAGAAGACGTGACACTCACGGGGTGGCTGCCGTTTGAGCAAGCTGTGGGGCACATGCTTCGAAGCACCATCTGTGTCCTACCGTATCATGACACGCCGCACACGCGCAGCGGGATACCTCACAAGCTCTTCCAATACTTGGCGTGTGGGAAACCCGTCTTGGTGGGGAGTGTTCCTTCGCACAGGCGAGTAGTCTGCGGGAACATCGCCGGGATCTCCTTTCGGTCGGGTGACCCCGAGCAGCTAGCGGACAGACTCGAATGGGCACAGGCGCATCCCGAAGAACTGGCGATCATGGGGCGAAACGCGAGGAACATAGCGGAAGAGAGATTCTCATGGGCAGAAGCTGCGGACGTGCTTCGCGGAGTGTACTCGACGATCGGTGATGCCTTGTGAAGCGTCGTATGACGTTCTACCGAAAGGCTGCCCGGTTCATCGGTCGCTTCCCTCTCCGACAGACGTTCGGCATAGCTTCTGTGTCCGGAGCTGTTGAATGGCTACGAGGACAGCGAATAGGATCGTACGTCTCTGACCTGCGTTTCGAAGTTCGGCAGATAGGGATGGATCTAAGGGACAACGACTACAAGGGGAAGGACGTCTCGTTGGCGGCGCCGACGGAGCTGATTGACACAGTTCTGGCGGCGTGCATGGAGGGCTGGGCGCACATGGCTGCGACCACGTCGGATGAGGTCTTCAGGCGAGAAGAGCAGGCCTGTCTAAGATTGCTGCTGAGCCGCCAGGGCGAGGACGGAGTTTGGAGATTCCCATACGCCTTTCGTGACAATCCATCTGGCGAGGCCTATGCTTGTGAGAACCTGATGATCGTCCGGGCTCTCCTGAAATACGTAGATCGGCATGGAGGAAGCCCGGAAGTCGAGTCGGCCGTCGACAAGGCTCTTCGTTTCGTCTTTGAGAGGATCGGGATCGAGGGAGGGCACGTTCAGTACTCGCCCCACGATCGAGTCAGCGTCCCCAATGTGACGAGCATGGCTGCAAACTGCTGCGCCTTGGCGGGGAGGCTACTCTGTCAAGCGGAACGGCGCCGGCTGGCATCTGATCTTGCAGAGGCCTGCATTTCCGAGCAGACCGATGATGGCGCCTACCCCTACTACGCACGAGGGGATTTCGTGTATGTTCCCTACCACGCGCTTGAGATGGCAGAGTTGGCAGAGGCAAATCGTGAGCTCGGCCAAAAGGGACTTGACGAGAGCCTTGTTCGTGCAGCTGAGTTCCTCGACCAGCATCTCGCGATGAACGGCTACGTGTCACATTCCCCCGCCAGACGACTCGATACGCTGGAGTTCAAGACGCCCATCTGGTCGTCAAGAGCGTATCATGCACTGGGAAACCATCGTGCTGCAGTCGAGCACTTGAGGAAGGGGCTCGACATGTTCCGTTCTCCGAGAGGAGGCTACTTCTACTTCGTCTTTGCGTTGCGAACGGCAGGGAGGTGTCTTCGCTATCCAGTCATCGAGTCCGAATTCATTCGGTATGTCGCATCCGCATTTGAGATTGCTGGCTCAGTCCTTCGGGAAGATGGAGGCTAGATGCTTGGTGAGTATGCCGCGCTCTACGAAGTGAAGCCATCCAAACCTTGCTCCCCAGCACACGGCAACGTGGGAACCGTGACGACGCTGCTGAGCGACGGGCTTCGATCCGGCATGCTTCGTGAAGCGCTGGTGGTTGGGGATGCTGACAGCTGGCCGTGGGCGGAAGCGAGGATCGCAAGGACGCCAGACGAAGTCGAAGCTGCCGCGGGGTCCAAGTTCACCTTCGTCCAATACCCGGATGCGCTTCTGTCATTGCTCGACACGACTTCGGCCATGGTTGGCCTGCCTTGCCAGATTGGTCGGACTCCGACGCCCTACATGCGCGTAGGGCTCTTCTGCGGCATGTGTCTGGCAGATGATGGGATGAAGCACCTCCTGAAGTCTCTTCGGGTTGACCCCCGGAACGTCAAATCCTTGTCGTATCGGAAGCCCGGAGGGGGGCTCCGTGTCGTTCTGGGGAATGGCAGGATAGTGGAATCGGCCGGGTACTCGTGGCTTGCCCACTTTTTCCCGATGCGGAAGTGCCTCGGATGTCGCAACTACACGAATCACTTCGCGGACATCTCGGTGGGGGACAGCGCGCGTCGCGGCTGGTCACTCGTGCTAGTTCGCTCCTCGAGAGGCCAGGGACTCCTTCAGTCGGCTGTTCGACGAGGCGCGATCGAGAAGACTCCGATGACTTCGAGAGAGCTCGTTCTTCATTCGATGACTCCGCTCCTTCAGAAGGAACGATGGCGAGGATACCGGAGGAGCCTCGTTGTATGGCGGCTAGGTGAATGGAAGAGGCGCATGCCTCTCGGCGTTCTTCGCTTCATAGGCAAATCGCAAACGGCGATTGAATCCGCAATCAAGTGGGCCTGGGTAAGAATCCACGCATGGAACTGAATCGCGCGGAGAACGGCGAAGGATTGCTGGATGCGGCGCTTCAGCTTCATAGGTGGCGAGAGAGAGCAAATGGGCGGGACCTGGGCGTCGGGGCTGATCCGTACGGCCCCTCAAGCGACTACGCCTACGCCGAAGCGTACGCCGTTTGGGGAATGGGGTACACGTACCTCTACCTTGCGACCGGCGACCATGCGTACATCACTCAAGCCGAGAGCTCGGCCGCCTGGCTTCTCGACAACCGACTGAAGCGCTATGCGAATCTTGCCTGGGGGCTTCCGTGGAAGTGGGAGAGACGCAACGCGCCAGCGGATCTCGGCTACGGAATCACATCTGTCTTCTGCGGCGAACTGCTCCTGCTGTTGCATGAAGCAACGGGGCGTGCGAGATACCTTGACGCCGTCGAGAGCGTCTGCAGATGGCTCGTTGAGGAGAATGGCTACGTCCAGGACGAGCGCGGATTCTGGTTCCGTTACGCGCGGCATCGATCGTTCGATTTCCCTGTATGGAATGTTTCGAGCAAGGCGGCTGGCTTGCTGAGGGCGGCCGGAGACGCTATTGGCGACTCCCGTTGGGCAGAGCTTGCGGACGCCGCCGTAAACTCGGTCTGCTCACAGCAACGATCGGATGGGTCCTTCCCGTATAGCGACGAGAGGCCAATCGCCGACAACGTCCACACCGGGTTCACGTTGGAGGGCCTGCTCTCCGCGCGCGGAGCGGGAAGCCCTATTCCGGAGGCGATCATTCGTAGTGGGAGTCAGCACTACGGACGAGGGTTCTTCAGGGGTGATGGATTCGGGTATGAAGTCAAGGATCGGCGACTGCTATACCGGATGGCGTGCGTTTTTGGTGTGCTTGATCGGGAAGCCCCCCTGTGGGCCTACGCGGCGGCTCTCAGGGTTTTCGGGAGGCTCGATGCGGAGTCACCCTTCGCCAATTGCGGCAGCTGTTCTCGTATCCTGAAACGCTTGTCCTCCCTGCGAAACGATGACGGCAGCTTCCGGTTTAGAGGACATGACGGGCGTCGATTCATCCGACAGGAAGGGCACATGTTCTACGCGCTCTGTCTGCTCTGGTGGCTTTCGGAGTCGGAGGAAGCGAGTGGCTAGCCTCGTCAGAAACACGGCCCAAGGGATCGTCACGCGTGTCACCATCATCGGCGCAGGGGCAGCGATTAGCGCACTTCTTCCCCGCTACTTGGGGCCGGCAGGCATGGGCACGTACTCGGTCATCAACTCAGCTATCGGAATCGGAGCGATCCTTGGCGGCTTTGGGATCCACCAATCGATCATTTACCACATTGGGCGTCGCCCTTCGAGCGACTCGACCATCGCTTCAACGGGGCTCACGCTTGCGGGGGGGGCAGGCGTGGTTCTTGCCATTCTTGTCGCGGGGCTCCTAGCAGTAGCTGACGTGGCAGGAGGTATCGCGTTTCCGGTGCTCCTTCTTCTCACGGCGGCGATCCCCTTCAAGTTGTTTCAGTTGGTCGGACAGTCTGTTCTCCTAGCCAAAGGGCGCATTCTCCTCTACAACTTGAGCCAAGCAGCATCCTGGCTGACGGCGCTTCCGATGCTGGCGATCGTGCTCGTGTTGGCGAAGCAGGGAACGCTCGGCGCGCTCGCAGCTTGGTGTTTCTCCATCTTGGTTGCAGGAGTGCTTAGTCTTCTCTGGGTGGGAAGCGCGACCACGTTCCGAGTTGCCCTCAATCGCGGTATCGTCCGCGATCTCCTCGTTCACGGCGGACGCGCCTACGTCGGGACCATCGTTCTTCGCCTTCTGACTCGGCTTGACCTGTTCCTCGTGTCGCTCTACTTGGGAGAAGGCGATGCTGGACTGTACGGAGCGTCGATCATGCTTGGCGAACTGATCCTGCATCTGCCTTCAGTTGTCGGGCCTCTTGTCTTCGCCAAGGTTGCCTCGGCGACCGACGACTCCCCGAGCCTGGTGGCGCGGGCGGTTCGTGTGACGCTGGCACTGTCGGCAGTCGCTGCTGGGGGTCTCGGGGTGCTCTCGTTCTGGCTTCTTCCTCTCATATGGGGAGACGCGTTCCGCTTGACTTCCGTGCTCTTTGCCTGGCTGACGCCCGGGATCGTCGCGTACTCCGTCTTCTCTATCCTTCTTGCACATCTCCAAGGGAAGGGGTTTCCTCAGACAGTCTACGTCGTACCGCTGATCGCCTTGGCGGCCAATGTTGGACTGGACGTGGGTCTCCTGACCATAGGAGGCGTGAGGGTTGCCGCGATCTCATCGTCTGTTGCATACACGCTCGGAGCAGTCATCCTGGGTGTATCCTTCGTGCGGCAAAACGGAGTTTCGTGGGCGGACCTTCTCCTCGTGAAGCGAAGAGATCTCGAGGCAATCGTGGCCGTCTTGTGTCGTCGAGGACCGTGAATCAGAGTTGATGCGGTAGCCGGAAGGAGCAGGCATGTGCGGAATCGTGGGTGTGATCGATCTGAAGCATCGCAGAGCCGGAGACGCACTCCTCCGCATGACGGAGCAGCTTCGCCATCGAGGTCCGGACGACGAGGGGTATGCTCTCTTTCATCTTGACGAGAATCTCGTCGAAGCGTGCGGTGGAAACGACTCCACGTCCTCGGGTGCGCGCCGTGTCGGCGGGGCTCCGGTCCCCAGGTGCGAAGTAGCGCTAGGACACCGAAGACTGTCGATCCTCGATCCGACTCCAGCCGGCCATCAGCCAATGTCGAGTCCAGATAGCTCTTGCTGGATTGCGTACAACGGAGAGGTCTACAACTATCGCGAGATCAGGCACGAGTTAGAGGATCTGGGGCATCAATTCGTGACGAGAACCGACACGGAAGTTGTGCTTGCAGCCTACGACGAATGGGGGGCCTCCTGCCTCGAGCGTTTCAACGGGATGTGGGCACTCGTGATCGTCGACTTGCGGAACGGAAGGCTCTTCTGCGCGCGCGATCGCTTCGGGATCAAGCCCTTGTACGTATACCAAGACGGTTCGTTCTTGGCTCTAGCGTCGGAGATCAAGGCCCTTCTGGCTCACCCGGAGGTTCGAACCGAACCGAATGAGGCGATCATCTACGACTACCTCGCGTTGGGATCCCTGGATCACACGCCCGACTCCTTTTTCCGCGGCATTCGGGCTCTACCTTCCGGCAGCTCTCTCGTCGTAGACCTCAGATCGGGGATGACCCAGACGGCTGTGTGGTGGTCTGCATCGACGGCATCGGTCGAGACCTCGACGGGACTGAGTGACTCGCCCGTCGTCAGATTCCAAGAGCTCTTGACCGACTCCGTGAGGATCCGTCTTCGCAGTGATGTGCCGATCGGAACCTGCCTAAGCGGTGGACTGGATTCGTCGTCAATCGTTGGCATCCTTGCGCAGGAGCTTCGTCAGAACCACGAGGGACTCAGATCGCTTCTCGGCGATCGGCAGCGAACATTCACGGCTTGCTACGAGGATCAGGAGATCGATGAGTCCACATACGCAGATGCGGTCATACGAAGCGCTGACCTTGATGCCCATTCGGTTTGGCCATCGGGAGACGAACTGTGGAGGGACATCGCTCGACTTGTTCGGACGCAGGACGAGCCCTTCAGTAGCAGTGCGATCTACTCGCAGTGGAGGGTCATGCAGCTTGCCGGCGTATCCGGAATCAAGGTTCTCCTTGACGGACAGGGAGCTGATGAGGTTCTCGCGGGCTATCACTACTACTTCGGGCCATGGCTCGCTGAGGCTGCCCGGAAACTCAACCTGCGCCTCCTCTTTCAGCGCATCGCGTCAGTGGCTGGCGCCACGGAGAGAAGCAGATCGTTCCTGTGGGCTCTCATGCTGTACTCCGTTGCGCCTCCATCCCTTCGCGCCCTGGCTCTGGCGCTATGGGGCGGCGGTCGCCGGACGAACCCGCCTGTTCCCATCAGAGATCTTGATCGGGGATTTGCACGCAGGCACAAAGAGCGAAATCAAGTATTCGCCAGGCACCTGCCTACGGGTAATCTGCGAGGGCAGTTGGTCCAGGATCTCGCGACCTGGAGTCTTCCCGCCCTTCTGCGATACGAAGACCGAAACTCGATGGCGTTTTCTCTCGAAGCTCGGCTGCCGTTCCTCGACTTCCGCCTCGCCGAGTACGCCCTCGGATTGCCAGATTCCTTTCGCATCCGCGATGGCTGGTCGAAGAGGATCCTGCGCGACTCAATGGAGGGAGTCATTCCGGACGTCATCAGATGGCGACGCTCGAAACTGGGGTTCGCCACACCGCAGAACCGGTGGACCGAGGAGGGCAGAGCACGTGTCGAAAGGATTCTCGGCGAGAGTACCCTTCACGTTGCCCCGTTCCTCTCTTCTCACGTGGGGCGGAGCTTCGAGAACCCCTCACGGTGCAGCCCGCACGAGATCCCGGGATGGTGGCGCATTCTCTGCCTCGAACTCTGGCTGAGAACGTACTGGTTGTAGCGCCTGGTTTACGTTTCGCGAGCACAACAGAAAGCGCGAACTCCCTTGAGGTAGGACGGGCGTGATGTTCAGGCGGGTCCCGAGCCTCGCCGTCCGTAGGCCATGGTTTCGGCATGCGATTGGGACCGTTCGGAGCGCTTGACCGTGTTCGCGCCCGCGGATCGTGCCATTCCAGCGGGCCTTTCGTCTCACGAACCGTGCATGCATAAAGTACAATCGGTGTCCGGATGCTTCCCCAGACAGCAGGGACATTGGGTCGGAGAGCATCATCCCGCGAGGAGGTCGATCTGAAGTGAGGAAGAGGCTGCGTCGCGTCGACGGGCGGAGGATTGAGCAGCGTCGAGGTCTACCGTCTCAAGAGAAGAAACCTGAAGGCAGGATCGGCCGATGAGAGTCACTGGCGCGCTGGTGGTGCTCGTGGCCGTTGGGCTTCTCGCTGCCAGCTTCCTTGCGACGCCGAGCTTGGTTGCGCGCCTCTACAGCTCTGATGGTGTTCTCGAGTACCCAGTACTCAAGAGCCTGAGTGTGGGGCAAGACATCGCGAGGATCTGGGCAGGGCTCCTGGGGGGAATCGGCCTGCTTCTGATTCTCGCACCCCAGAGGATTGCGACGCTCTGGACAGGGCTAAAGCGCCGCTGTGTCGGGCTCATCCCGAGGTCTTCATCCGCTTGGCTTGTCCTGTTGCTGATCCTGATCGCTGCGTTTGTGATCCGGGTGCACTTCTACGTTGGAACGATCCGAACGGACAGCTTCTGGACCGCTGCGTCCGCGCATTCGATCACGCATGGGGATGGTTTCTTCGACTACTCGACGTACTACGCGCGGTCGAGGCGGCTCCTGATCGCCGGCACGTGGCTGTCCTTCTCGCTCTTCGGGACGAGTTCGGCGGCAGCATCGGTCCTCCCGATGCTATGCTCTCTAGGCACGATTGTGCTGCTCTACTTCCTTGGCCGCAGGTTGATCTCTCCGCGGGTCGGACTCGTGGCTGCCGGCCTGTACGCCCTGGCTCCTCCGGACATCGCTCTCAGCTCCTTCTTGCTTCCGGATCCCATCCTTCCCTTCTTCACATCCTTGGGCGTCTTCTTGTTCGTGGTTGGATATCAGAGTCCACGACCTTGGCCCAGGCGGATTCTGTTCCTTCTGTCTGGTGTACTGACTGCTCTTCTGTTTTATGTCAGGGAGAGCGGCCCCATTGCTGTCCTGATCTTCGCCGTCTACTGGGTGCTTCTTGACCGTCGGCGGTGGCGCGACTACATCTGGGGAGCTGCGGGGTATGCTCTAGCCCTGGGGTTGTTCATGTATCTCGTTCGCGACGACCTAGCCCTGTATTTCGGGAAGATGTTCTCCGCTTCGCTTGATCCGGATGCAACGCATGTCGCTGCCACGCGCACCCTTGTGCATCTGGGGTTCCTGAGGGTCCTCATCACAAGTCCTCTGCATCTTGCCCTGTACTGGCCGGTGATGGGGGCGCTGGTGTTCGGAGTCCGGAGAGCCTGGCGGGAGCGGAAGCAGGTCGTCGTTGGTGTTGGCTTGATCGTGGTCTGGTTTCTGAGTCTGTACCTGTACCTGGATGTCATCGGTAGGTATACGCATGGATTCGGACAGATCTGGCGCTACACATCGATCCTGCTGGCTCCAGCCTGTCTCCTTCTGGCTTGGGGCCTAACCCAACTCCTGAGGTGGATTCAGGGCATGTCGGAGAATCGGCGTAGGATCGGGGTTGCGGTCGTTGTCGCGTACTGCGGCTTGTTTCTGGCGTCCAGCCACGTGGTCCTTCGTGCAACGGAGGTGCAGTGCGAGGTCAACGCCTACCACTGGAGAGAGCCCGCTCGGTTTGTCGCTAGCCTCCCGGAGAAGCCTGTCTACTTCGTGGGCAGCAATGTATGGAACAAGAGCATGAGTCTCTACTTCGACTACAACTGGCCAGCGGTTCCCTACTACGTCCAGGCGACTGCGGAGAGGATCTACGTCGGCGTCAAAGAGGAGCATCTCCTCACGGTTGCTGAGCTCCAGAAGGACTTCCTCGCTTGGAGAGATCGTTACGTCATCACCGAACCTCCGAGCCAATCCGACTGGTCCAGCACTCTTGCGAACATCCGTGGCGCGTACGTCATTGCCAATCCGAACTCACTGTTCTCTTCGAGTGTTGCGACCAGCATCCCGACTCAATGGGTTGAGGTTGCCCGCTTCGATGCGCTGGGCAACTGGCGGGAGAGAGATCGGATCCTCTATGAGGTTCCCTAACGCCGCGTGCTCTTGCTTCGAGGGGGGCAAGTCGTACAGGCTTGGGCTAGGCGTATCGCGATGCGGAGGTGGTCATGTGGCGGCGATCCTGATAATCAGCGCGCTTGATCTGTGGTCTCTGGGAGACGAGAAAGGGGCTCCTTCCCTCTCGCGAACCGTTACGGGGTACTTGGAGCGCGGCTTCCAGGTTCATTTCATCACGGGCAGTCAGCGAGCACCAGGAGCCGGAATCGCCCACCCTCAGCTTGGCGTATCCAGACTTGACGTTGCCATCCTGAAGCGTTTCTTCGGCCGCCGCGTGATCGGGCGTTTCGCGAAAACGGTGTGGTGGATCTGGTTTCAGGCTGCGTCCTTCCTCCTGGCCCTTGCGATCCGCCGCCGACATGGCGGCGTCGATGTCGTCTACGGGTACGAGATCGCCGGCGTCCCCGTCGCAAAAGCCTTGTCGATGCTCTGGCGAATTCCCTGTGTATCCCGTTTCCAGGGGACGACGCTTTCAGACTGGCTCAAGCGATCCCGCTGGCCGATCCGGCTTTGGGATCACATCCTTGCACTGCGAATTCGCGCCGACCTCGTGATCATGACCAACGATGGAACGCGAGGTGATCGAGTCCTGGAGCGGTTGGGTGTAGACCCATCGCGCGTGCGATTTTGGATGAACGGAGTGGACGCGGACCTTCTTGAGAGGGTTCCCGATCGCAACGAGAGCCGCCGCGCTCTCGGGATTCCCGATGTGCCGATGCTACTCACCGTCAGCCGATTGGTCCCCTGGAAGCGCGTCGAGCGATGCATCGAAGCGATGCCCCGAGTTCTGGAGTCTGTCCCGGGAGCGTTGCTGGTCATCGTCGGGGATGGAAACGCTCGGTCCGATCTCGAGGCCCTCGCGAACAGGCTCGGTCTGCGGGAGGGCGTTCGCTTCACGGGAGCGATCGCTCACAGCGATGTGCCTGCGTACTACGCGGCCGCCGATCTCTTCGTCTCGACATACGACCTCTCCAATGTGGGGAATCCTCTCCTCGAGGCTCTGGCAAGTGGAACGTGCTGTGTCGCGCTCGCGACGGGCGACACGGAGCGAGTCGTCGCAGATGGGCAGACCGGCGTACTGGTCCAGCCGGATCGGCTCAGCGAGCTCCCGATGACGCTCGTTGATCTCCTAGAGAATCCCGTGAAGCGGGAGCGCCTCGGGAAGAACGCGAGACGGTTCGCTCGGGCAAGCTTCTGGTCGTGGGAAGAGAGGATCGGCCGCGAGGTTGACGAAGTTGAGAGGTTGATCGCCTCTCCTGGCGGAAGCCTCAGGCTGACCGAAGGTGTCGGTTGAGGCCGGGGCGGTGTCGCGATTGCACATCTTGAGCATCGCATCCTCCCGGCTGCTTGCCCCGGACGATCCGATCGCGGGCGCGTTTGAGTGGGATCAGGTACGAGCACTCGCGCGGGCGGGGTTCAAGGTTGGTGTGCTTGCACCGAAACCGCGGAACCTTCGAACGCTGAAATCCGGCCGAGTGGAGTCCGCCACCTCCAAGCATGCTGCTCGGATCGACGGTGTCCCCGTTTTCAGATTTCCTGGGTTCGTCTGGATCCCCGAGCGGGTACCGTATCTCTTCGGGAAGGCGTTCGAGCGGATCGGCAAGGACCTGTATCGGCAGTATGTGACCGAATACGGCGCGCCCGATGTCCTCCACGCCCACAACGCGCTCTACGCAGGATCCCTTGCGGCGGCACTCAAGAGACCTGAGGGCATTCCATCGGTGCTGACGGAACACAGCAGCGCATACCTTCGCGAGGGTCGACACCGTGCATGGCAGGGCGGAATCGCGCGCCGCGCGGTCTACGCTGCCGATGCCCATGTCGGAGTCAGCCCGGCGCTGTGCAGGGCGCTGACGCTCGAGTACCCGATGCGCGAGGGACGATGGGAGTGGATCCCAAACGTGCTCAGTCCGATCTTCGAGGATCAGGACGATGAGATTCCGGCTCCAGGCGGAGAGGAGACGTTCCGGTTCTTGGCCGTCGGAAGCCTCAAGCAAGTGAAAGATCACCGACGACTCATCTCCGCCTTCGCGCAGGCCTTCGGGGGGGATGCCGGCGTCTCGTTGCGGATCGGCGGCGAAGGCCCGCTACGCAGCGAGCTGGAGGAGCAGATCCAACGTCTTGGCGTTTCAGAGCAAGTTCGCTTGCTCGGCGGTCTCAGCCGGGAACGCGTTCTCTCCGAAATGCGTTCATGTGATGCGTTCGTACTCTCAAGTTCCACAGAGACCTTCGGCGTCGTGCTGATCGAGGCGCTCTCGTGCGGTCGGCCGGTCGTCGCGACCGCTTGCGGCGGGCCGGAAGAGATCGTCGACGAGGCGGATGGGTTGTTGGTCCACGCGCCGGGAGTCGAGTCCCTTGCCGACGGATTGCGAAGCCTGAAGAGCACGATCCGCGCGTATGATGCGAAAGGAATACGCGAGCGATGCCTCCGGCGTTTCGGAGGCGCCGCAGTTGCGGAACGGCTCCGCGCCGTCTATGAGCGAGTACTCGATGATCCCGGTGCATCGGGAGGCACCCGACGTGGCTAGAGCGGACCAAGGGTCGACGCGGGTCTGTGTCGTGACGACAGTTCACCCGCCGACCGACACGCGCATCTTCTACCGCGAGTGCAAGACGCTGGCGGCCGCGGGATACGAAGTGATTCTCCTCGCTCCGGGAGCCGACGGGCGCTCTTCGGAAGGGATTGAGCAGATCGACTTGCGGCGCTGGCGATCGCGGCTCCTTCGCTTGGCGCTCGGCCAGCCTCTTGTCTTCGCGAGCTCGATGAGACAGCGAGCGGATGTCTACCATCTGCAGGACCCGGAGCTTGCTCCTCTGGGCTTGGTTCTGAAGCTCCTGGGAAAGCGCGTCATCCTCGACGTTCACGAGGACGTGCCTCAGCAGATCCTGGCCAAGAGCTGGATCCCGAGAGCCATCCGGCCTTGCCTCTCTCGCACCTACGGCGGCCTGGAGCGATTCGCCGTCAGGTGTTTCGATGCGACGATTGCCGCGACGCAGCCGATTGCCGATCGTCTGAGGGGGCGGCAGACGATCGTCGTCCGCAACTATCCGATTCTGAGCATGTTCTCCGCGCCGGCTGTGAAGGAGGACGACTTCACGGCGATCTATGTCGGAGGCCTGTCGGAGGAGCGGGGTCTCTGGGAGATGATCGAGGCTGTGGAGGGGCTCCGTCTGCCGTCCGGGCGCAGGGTCCGGCTCCGTCTGGTCGGTCCGGTGCACTCGGAATCGTTGCGCCGGAGGCTTCTGGAGCGCAACCGGGAGGGCCCGGTCGAGTGGGTGGGCGTCGTTGAGCCGGAACAGGTGTATCAGTATCTCGCCCGAGCACACGTCGGGCTGGTCTGCCTTCATCCTGTGCCACGGTTTATCGAAGCACTGCCGGTCAAGCTGTTCGAGTACATGGCGGCCGGCCTTCCGGTCATTGCGTCCGACTTCCCGGCGTGGAAAGAGATCCTTGAGGCGGGCCAGTGCGGGATGACCGTCGATCCGCTCGACGCGGGCGCGCTCGCAGAGGCGATCGCGTTTCTGGTGGATCATCCGGAGGTCTGTGACGGACAGGGGCTGCGTGCGCGACGGGCGGCGGAGGCGGAATACAATTGGGACAAGGAAGCGAGGAAGCTGATCGACGTGTACGAGAGGGTCCTGTCATGAAACTGTTCAGTGTGGTCGGGGCGCGCCCGCAGTTCATCAAACTGGGGATGATCGATCTGGCGCTTCAGCGCTCGGTGGTTGGCAAGATCCGACATCGCGTCGTACACACCGGCCAGCACTATGACGCGAATCTCTCGCAGATCTTCTTCGAGGAGCTGGGGCTTCCGATCCCCGACGAGAACCTCGGGGTGGGATCGGGAACACATGGCGGTCAGACGGCCAGGATGCTTGAAGCCTTGGATGGCCTGTTCGCGCGCGAGCGTCCCGATCTTGTTCTGACGTACGGGGACACGAACTCGACGCTGGCAGCCGCGCTTGCGGCGGCGAAGCTCGGGGTCCCCGTTGCCCACGTCGAATCGGGGCTCAGAAGCTACCGCAAGTCGATGCCGGAGGAGATCAACCGCGTGCTGACCGATCACCTGTCGACGCTGCTCTTCTGTCCGACCACTCAGGCCTTCGCCAACCTGGCGAACGAGGGGATCAACGGAGCGATCGGCGAAGGATCGCTCGTTTCGGAGGCCTTCATGGCGCCTCCGCGGGTTCCGTCACCGGATACGCCGTGGGTGGTCAACGTGGGCGATGTCATGTACGACTCGGTTCTGCATCACGTGGGTCGTGCGTCCGAAGGCAAGAGCACGCCCTCGGCCCTCCCCCCTTTGGCGGCCTCCTATGCCGTCATGACCGTCCACCGGGCGGAGAACACGGATGACGTCGTCCGACTCCGCGGCATCCTCGAAGCGGCGTCGAGGATTGCCTCGGGCGGAACTCCGGTGGTCTTCCCGATCCATCCACGAACGAGGGCCGCCATCGAGCGGGAATCCCTCGCGGCGCTCCTCGATGAGCTTGTCGTCGTCGAGCCGGTCTCCTACTACGACATGCTGCGGTTGACCAAGGACGCGGAGCTCGTGATCACCGATTCGGGCGGACTCCAGCGTGAAGCCTTCATGCTCGGCCGACCCTGTGTGACGCTGAGAGATGAGACGGAGTGGGTCGAGCTCCTCGAGACAGGGATCTCCGCTCTGGGAGGCGCTGATCCCGAACGGATCCTACACGCAACGGATCGAGTGACGGGTTGCTCTGCAGTTCCGCCAACATCTCCCTACGGCGACGGTCGTGCCGCCGATCGGATCGTGCGCATTCTCAGAGCCTGGCGGGACGGCGCCGGTGCCTAGCGTCTGGCTGGTGAACCACTACGCGGCCTTTCCTGACTTCCCGGGTCCGACGCGGCACTTCGAGTTGGCGAGGCGGCTCGCCCTACGTGGCTTCGACGTCACCGTGATCGCGAGCGAGTTCGACAGCTCGAAGGGGATCAAATTCATCGAGGGTGAAGGAACGTTCCACATGGTGGAGCGGGATGGCGTCCGTTTCGTCTGGCTACGTTCGGACACGGAGTACTCGGCGAACGACGCGATGCGGGTCCGGAACATGATCGAATTCGCGTGGCGACTGTGGCGCGAAGGGCGGAAGCTGTTGCGCGGGTCGATTCCGCGCCCGGACGTCGTCCTCGGATCAACGCCGCATCTGCTGACGCCGCTTGCGGCCTGGCTTCTGGCGCGCCGCTTCCGCGTTCCGTTCGTGATGGAAGTGCGCGATCTCTGGCCGGAAACCTTCGTCGCGTTCGGGGTCTTCAAGCGATGGCATCCGGTCGTCTTGGGGCTCAGGCTTCTCGAGCGGTTCCTGTATCGACGCGCTCGGCGCATCGTGGCACTCCTCCCCGAGGCGTGGCGCTACATCGAAGCGCGCGGAGTTACGAAGGATCAGGTGGTCTGGATTCCGAACGGCGTCACCGTGGACCCGATGACCGCCGACGGCGACGGGGGCACCGGGAGCCCGTTCACGCTGATGTACGTCGGGGCGCACGGCCGGGCGAATGTCCTCGAGGATCTCGTGCTCGCTGCATCCCGATTGCAGGATCGGGGAGCGCCCGTCCGCATCGTCTTCGTCGGCGACGGGGGCGAGAAGTCCGCGCTGATGCGGTCCGCCGAGAAACTGGCCCTCTCGAATGTCGAGTTCCTCGGGCGGGTCGCAAGGAATCAGGTAGCGGAGATCACGCGCACGGCCGACGCCTTCGTGGCGCTTCTCGAAGACACCGACCTCTACCGGTACGGCACGTCGCTGAACAAGGTCTTCGACTACATGGCGGAAGGCAAACCGGTGATCCTCGCTGGGCGGATCGCGCGAAATTACGTCGACGAGGCGAAGTGCGGTCTCACGGTCCCGCCTCGTGACGCCGAGGCCCTGGCCGATGCGATTGAGACGCTCGTCGAGCTTCCCGAGGCAGAGTGTCGCGAGATGGGCGAGCGCGGCCGGGCCTACGTGAGAGAGCACCACAATTGGGATCTCCTCGTGGGGCGGCTCGCCGAAGCACTCCGCGAAGCGGCCGGCCTCTAGCCTAGGCTTTCAAGCGATGGCTCGCGGCCGCTGGTTCGGTTAGGATCGCCCGATGAGTTCCTCGGGGCGTGCGGTGAAGCGGCTAGTCGACTTGGCGATCTCGATTCCGATGCTCGCGTTGCTCTTCATTCCGCTGACCGCGGCGGCCGTTGCGATCAAGATCGAGGACGGCGGGCCGATCTTCTTCCGGCAGGAGCGGATCGGCAAGGAAGGCAGGCCGTTTCGGGTCTGGAAGTTCCGCACGATGGTCGTCGGCGCAAGGTCAACCGGGCTTGGTGTGACCGTCGCCGCCGACGACGAACGAATCACGCGCGTGGGGAGAACCCTCCGCAGCTGGGGCCTGGACGAGCTGCCGCAGCTGATGAACGTCGCCTCAGGCGAGATGAGCCTCGTCGGCCCCCGACCGACCCTTGCGTACCAGGTCGAGCACTACGATGACATCCAGCGGCGCCGGTTGGAGATGAAGCCGGGGATCACGAGCCTCGCCGTCGTGTCGGGTCGGAACGCGCTTCCTTGGAGTGAACGGATCAAGCTCGACGTCCGGTACGTCGAGGACTGGTCCCCGTGGTTGGACTTGAGGATTCTGTTTCGTACGCTGTGGTGCGTGTTGGTGACGCGAACCGGGCTCTATGGAGAGGACGGGGTGAACGACCCGTTTGTCGAGCCGCCAGGGCCGGAGGAGGAAGGCGGGAATGACGAGGGTTAGCGAGAATCCCACGCGATTGCTGATCTACGGCGCTGGCGGACACGGGCGCGTCGTCCTCGACGCGGCTCTCGCGAGCGGCGACTTCCGCCTCTGCGGCCTTCTTGACGACAACCCCGAGATGCACAAGAAGACCCTGCACGGCGTGCCGGTTCTCGGCGGACGCGATGTGCTTGGATCCCCGATGGCGGAGGGGTGTTGTCTGATCGTTGGTGTCGGGAACCCGGAGTCCCGCCGACGGCTCGCTGAAGCCCTTTCGAAAGACGGCTGGACCTTCGTCAGCGTGATCCATCCGTCTGCGGTCATCGGACTCGGCGCCGAGATCGGCGAAGGATCGACCGTCTTGCCGGCCGCGGTCGTACACACGGACGCGCGTCTCGGCAGACACGTCATCGTCAATACCGCTGCGACCGT
>Ga0272444_10001557_pt1 | contig 21958 bp, 16 predicted proteins | sample SSMForm13_FD_201033 | JGI IMG/M metagenome (GOLD analysis project Ga0272444, IMG submission 201033) | Marine sediment archaeal communities from Little Sippewissett salt marsh, Falmouth, MA, United States - SSM-Form-13 | ecosystem: Environmental > Aquatic > Marine > Wetlands > Sediment ...
ATATAAAAAATGTATACGCGGCAGTATTGATCCAAAGCAGTAAAGAAAGACCTGGATGCCAAGCCGTAAACTTACAATAATGGAGGTCTACAATGGTTCTCAAGGAAGTAAATGACAATCGGAAAATATTCAAAGACATGGGAATGAACAAATGGCGGGAAACAAAAATGGCCGACTTGAGAAAGGGGGCCAGGATCCGGATCTACTCACCCAGCGGACGACCGCTCGAGACAGGTGGCGACGAAACCTTCATCACCTTATCGGATGCGTTTCAACGGCAGGGTGAATGGGCTGTGGAAGTCCGGGTCACCACCTGACTTGGTCATTGTAACCCGCGATGTGTTCTGCTGCGACGAGGCAGTGAGCACTATTCAGTACGCATGAACAACTTTTAGTGAAGTCGGAAACCGGGATCAAGGAGAACTACAATGGTAAAAGAAAAAGGCAATCAAAAAACCAAGCAAGGGATCCAATTACCCGATGAAATCGTGATGCTGGAACTTTTATTGAGGGATGGCCTACAGCACGCCTCCAAGACCGTTCCGACCGAAGCCAAGGTTTGGTACGCCGATCAACTGGTCCGAGCCGGATATAAATACATCGAGGTAACCAACTTCGGTCATCCAAAACTGCTGGCCCAAAGTGTGGATGCCGAAGAAGTACTGGAGCGCGTCTGCAAGCTGAAGATCGTCCAGGAGGAAAAACCCCATCTCAAGTGCTACGGGATGACCGCCAAGGCCTTCGAGCGAGCCGCCGAAATGGCTCAGAAAGGCTACCCGACCAATAGCGTTGCATTCACTATTTCGGCCGAAGATCTACACGGCCGCAGGAATTCGGGGCGCACCCGCAAGGAATATCTGCAGGAAATACCGGCCATGATTAAGATCGCCGAAGCCAATGGTTTCGAAATCGATATGGCCATCGCCTGTACCTACGGCTCACCCATTGCCGGACCGGTGCCCATCGAGAACACTTTCGAACTGATGGACTGGGGCATGGACCATGGCATTCGAAATTTTACTCCCTGTGACACCACCGGCGAATCCAACCCCCGGCGAAGCTTCGACTACATGTCGGCGCTGGTCGATCGTTACGGAAAGTACGATGATGAAATCAAGTTCAGAATTTCTCATTTTCACGAATGTCGCGGTCAAAGCCTGGCCAATACCCTGGCGGCCATCATGGCGGGGGCCCGCATCATCGAGACCTCCCTGGGAATGGGTGGCGGGCAGCCGGCGTTCATGGTCGACGGGGTTCCCGGCAAAGGCAGCGGCCCCCTGTATACCAATTCATGGGAGGTGGGCAACTGTCCCACCGAGGATACGCTGGTCATGCTGGATGAAATGGGCATCGAAACCGGCATCGATATCGACCTGGTGCTTTCCCTGGGGCGCGTCTTTGAGTGGACTATGGAGAAATCGTTGCCGGTGTGGACCACCAAGTCCGGGCGCCCGATCAAGTATCCGGTGGAGTGGTGCATTGCGCCCAATAACATCGAACACATTCCCCCTTACGGCCCGCCGCAGATGTTCTGGGCCTCACCGGAAAAATACAGCCCGGCCTCGGCCGACTTCATTGGCCGCGAATTCGAGGGGCGGACCTACAAGTGGGGCAAATGCGATGACGAGGAAGACGGATACTGCCGGATAGAGATGCTAGAGGAAAATTGAGGTACATCAAGCGAAGCTGTTCGAGTTGCTTGTGAAAGGCTTCAGAACACATACTTAGGTGTACCGGAAGGGGAGAGGAATAATGCGAGAAGTCGTAATCGTAAATGGCGCAAGAACCGCCGTGGGCAATTTCATGGGAACACTGAAGGATATTCCCGCCACTGAGCTGGGGGCGATTTGCATTCGCGAGAGCCTGATGAAGGCGGGCCTGAGGCCCAAGGCGACCGAAGCGATGCTGGAATCGGCCCCAGAACCACTTAAGGGCGATGGCATCATCGCCCTGGAAGAAAAGTATCGTCGGTGGGATGAGGGGCATCAAGAGATTGAAGTGGACGAGGTCATCATGGGCAACGTGGTCCAGGCCGGCCAGGGCCAGAATCCTGCACGCCAGGCCACCATCTATGCCGGGATGCCCAAGGAGACCCCGGCGTTCACGGTGAACAAGGTGTGTGCCTCGGGCATGAAAGCCATTGCCCTGGGCGTACAGGCCATCCAGGTTGGTGACGCCGATGTGATTGTCGCCGGGGGTATGGAGAACATGAGTCAGATTCCCTATGCCCTGCCCAAGCTTCGCGACGGGGCCCGCATGTTCAACGTCGATGCCATCGATTTGATGGTGCATGACGGGTTGTGGGAACTCTACTACGGCTACCATATGGGCATGACGGCCGAGAACATCGTCGAAAAATATCAGATCAGCCGCGGGGACCAGGATCAGCTGGGCTTTGAAAGCCACCAGCGTGCCCGCGCGGCCATTCAGGCCGGCACGCTGAAAGACGAAATCGTTCCGGTGATGATTCCCCAGCGCAAAGGGGAAGCGCTCGCCTTTGATACGGATGAGCGACCCATGGACACCTCCCTGGAGAAGATGGCCAAGCTCAAACCGTTCTTCAAGAAGGACGGCACGGTGACAGCCGCCAATGCTTCCGGAATCAACGATGCGGCGGCGGCGGTGGTGATCATGGCCGCTGAGAAAGCCGCATTATTGGGACTGCCCCCCCTGGCCTATATCCACTCTCACGCGGCCGGCGCCATAGATCCGGCGTACATGGGCTGCGGTGTTATCCCGGCCACCCGACTGGCGCTGAAAAAAGCCGGCTGGACCATGCAAGACGTCGACTGCATCGAATTGAATGAGGCCTTTGCCTCACAGGCGCTGGCCTGCATGCGTGAGCTGAACATGGACTGGAACAAAACCAACCCCAACGGCGGCGGCATTTCCATCGGCCATCCCGTCGGGTGCACCGGCGCCAGGATCACTTATTCGTTGGCCATGGAAATGAAACGCAAAAACTACTCCAAAGGGTTGGCAACCCTGTGTATCGGCGGCGGCATGGGATACGCCATCACCTTGGAACGGAAGTAATCCGTGTAGGAGGAATAAATGAATTTAGCAGATGGGTTAAGAATCAATGCATGGCGGTACCCAGACAAGGTGGCGGCCGTCTTCGAGAACCGGCGGGTAACCTACGGCGAACTGAACGACCGCGCCAATCAACTGGCTCATGGCGTTCTCGCACTCGGGCTCGAGCGTCAGACCAAGTGTTCGATCATCATGTACAACAACATCGAATTTCTCGAAATCTATCATGGCCTGACCCGGGCGGCGATGATTTCGGTGCCGGTCAACTTCCGGTTGGTGCCGGCCGAGCTTGAATATGTGATCAATAATTCCGATTCCGAAGTGCTTTTCGTAGGTCTGGAGTTGTTCGAAAAAATCCGCCTGGAAAACATCCCCAAGGTGAAAAAGGAGCATATTATCGTTATCGGCCCCAAGCATGATACGCCGTCCGGCATCGTCAATTACGAGGATTTCCTGGCCGGCAATCCGGCCAGTGAACCGGAAAACGTGCAGCAGAAAGAAGACGATATCTTCTACTTCGGGTACACCTCGGGAACCACGGGGTTTCCCAAGGGCGCCATGAACACCACCCGCGGAACGCTGGACATCGTCAAGAATGTTTTCGTGCGCACGGCCGGCAAGCCGCATATCAAGCTGGATCAACGCGTCCTTCTGGCTATCATTCCCATCTGCCACTCCAACAGCGTCTGGTCGACCCTGATCACCCTGTGGTGCGGCGGCACCAACGTGATCTTTCCCTCGGGACGCTTCGATCCGGAAAAAGTGCTCCAGATCATCGATCGCGAGAAAGTGACCACCAGTTCCATGGTCCCGACCATGATTACCCGCATCCTGGAGCTTCCCGAGGAGGTCAAGCAAAAATACGACATGAGTTCGTTGACTTCCCTGGGCAGTTCCTCGGCGCCGTTGCTGACCAAGACCAAGGAGGAGGCGCTGAAGTTTTTCAACAACGTCCGCTTTAGCGAAGGCTACGGCTCCACCGAGACCGGCGCGTTGACCACACTGCGCCATAAGGACCAGATGCGCAAGGTGCGCAGCATCGGTCAACCCAACCCGGGAATCGAAATCAAACTTATCGATGATGCGGGCAATGTCATCACCGAACCGAACCAGCAGGGCGTGCTGTGGGCCAAGGCCCGCTCAGCGTTCATCGGGTATTACAACGCGCCCGAGAAAACCGGCCAAGCCATTGACGGTGAATGGGCCACCGCCGGCGACGTGGCCTATTTCGACGAGGAGGGGTATTACTATCTGGCCGACCGCAAGCACGACATGATCATCAGCGGCGGTGAGAACGTCTATCCAGCCGAGATCGAGGAGGTGATCACCCAGCTTCCCCAGGTGTCCGAGGTGGCCGTCATCGGTATCCCGCACGCCGACTTCGGCGAGGAAGTCAAGGCCCTGGTGATCCCGAAGAACGACGATTCCATCACGCCCGATGAAATTCTGGAGTATTGCGCGGCCAACCTGGCCGGGTATAAACGGCCTCGGTCGGTCGAAATCATGAATGAGTTCCCCCGCACCGCCACGGGTAAAGTGCTTAAACGCATTTTGCGCAAGCCGTATTGGGAGGGGCAGGAAAGAAGCATTTAATAGACTTCAAGAAAATGTTTTTGGGCTGCGTTATCGGTCGTCGCGGTATTATTATACAGCTTCCTCCCTCTGGCCTTGCCAAAAACATTTTCTTAAACCCTATAAGCACCTGTGTAAAACCCTGTCTAAGGCCCGCTACCGGCGTTGGGAAATCGTCTCGAAATGCTCACATATTCCATATCTGCTCCGCTTTCGAGCCGTTTTCCGCCTTGTTATCGGGCCTGATCCAGGGTTTTCAAACAGGCGCCAGCCCTATTGAGACGATCGACAGCCAGGCAAAACCGACCGGCGATGAACCCCCAAGTTGCAAGGAGATGTGCGAATGCCCCAACAGATGCAAACCATAGACGGGAATACGGCCGCGGCGCATGTGGCTTACGCCATGAGCGATGTCGCGGCGTTATATCCCATCACCCCCTCTTCACCGATCGGCGAGCTTTGTGACGAATGGGCCGCTGGTGGACTGCAAAACGTCTTCGGACAGGTGATGAAGGTGAGCCAGATGCAATCCGAGGCCGGTGCCGCCGCCGCCGTGCACGGCGCCTTGGCCTCCGGTGCGCTGACCAGTACCTTTACGGCCTCGCAAGGGTTGCTCTTGATGATTCCCAATATGTACAAAATGGTAGGGGAGTTGCTGCCGGCCGTGTTTCACGTCACCGCCCGCTCCCTGGCCGGACACGCCCTGTCCATTTTCGGCGACCACCAGGACGTGATGGCCGTACGGCAAACCGGCTTCGTGCTGCTGGCCTCGGCCTCCGTGCAGGAAGTCATGGACCTGGGGTTGGTGGCCCATCTGGCAGCCATCGAGAGCAGCGTTCCGTTCGTGCATTTTTTCGACGGTTTTCGAACCTCCCATGAGCTTCAGAAAGTGGCCCTCATCGATTATGCCGACATGGCCAGGCTGGTCAACTGGCAGGCCGTCGAGCATTTCCGGGCCCGCGGCGTCAATCCCGAATCCCCCGAGCTGAGGGGCACGGCCCAGAATCCGGACATCTATTTCCAGAACCTTGAGGCCAGCAACCCCTATTGGGATGTTGCGGCGGATATCGTCGACCAGTACATGCAAAAAGTCGGCGACCTGACCGGCCGCCATTATCGGCCCTTTGACTATGTGGGCCATCCGCAGGCGGAGCACATCATTATCGCCATGGGCTCGGGCTGCGAGACCATCGAAGAGACGGTGAATTATTTTGCGGGACAGGGTGAGAAGATCGGGCTTGTCAAGGTCCGTCTATACCGTCCCTTCGATAACGCGCGTCTGTTTGCCGCCATTCCGCCGACGGTCAAGCGACTGGCCGTTCTCGATCGCACCAAGGAACGGGGCGCCCCCGGTGCTCCCCTGTATGTGGATGTGTGCACGGCTTACATGGAAAAGCAGCAGACCCCGCTGATCATCAACGGCCGCTACGGGCTGAGTTCCAAGGAGTTCAACCCCAGCATGGTCAGGGCAATATTCGATAACCTGGCCGCCGAGAATCCCAGGAACCATTTCACGGTCGGCATCGTCGACGACGTGACCCACACCTCCCTGGAGGTGACGCCCGGTCTGGATGTCGCCCCCGAGGGGACCGTGCAGTGCAAATTCTGGGGATTGGGGGCCGACGGCACGGTGGGCGCCAACAAGAGCGCCATCAAGATCATCGGCGACAATACGGATATGTACGCCCAGGCCTACTTTGCCTATGACTCGAAGAAATCGGGCGGGATCACCATTTCGCATCTGCGCTTCGGGAAAAAACCGATCCAGTCCACCTATCTGATCGACAGCGCCGATTACATCGCCTGCCACAAATCCAGCTATGTCGACACCTATGACGTGCTGGAGGGCGTCAAACCCGGCGGAACCTTCGTGCTCAATTCCAGCTGGTCCTTAGGGGAGATGCACACGACCCTGCCCGGCGCCATGCGCCGCACCATCGCCGAGAAGAAATTGAAGTTCTACAACATCGATGCGGTCAAGATCGCCGCCCGGATCGGGTTGGGCGGCCGTATCAACATGATCATGCAGACGGCTTTTTTCAAACTGGCCAATGTCATTCCCGTGGACGAGGCCATCGCCTACCTGAAGGCGCAGATCAAGAAGATGTTCGGCAAGAAGGGCGATGACATCGTGGCCATGAATATCGCCGCGGTGGACAATACCCTGGATCACCTCATGGCCATCGACTATCCCCAGGAATGGGCCCGGGCCGGCGGTCCGGATGCCGCGCAAGGAACGGCGGAGCTGGATTTCGTGAAAAATGTGATGCGTCCCATCCTGGCCCAACAGGGAGACCGCCTGCCGGTGAGCGCCTTCCGGCCGGACGGGATTTTCCCCGTGGCCACCACCCGCTATGAGAAACGCGGGGTGGCCATCAACATTCCCGAGTGGATCATGGAGAACTGCATCCAGTGCAACCAGTGCGCCATGGTCTGTCCCCACGCCAGCCTGCGGCCGATCCTGCTGACCGATGAAGAATTGCAGGCCGCGCCATCGGCCTTTTCCGCCAAGAAAGCGCTGGGCAAGGAATTAAAGGGATTTCACTTCCGCATGCAGGTCTATCCCCAGGATTGCATGGGCTGTGGCAATTGTGTTGACATCTGCCCGGCCAAGCAAAAGGCCCTGGTCATGCGGCCCCTGGGAACCCAGATGGATGTGCAGGTGTCCAACCAGCGGTTTGCCGAAACCATCCCCATCCGGGACCGGCTCATGGAACCGACGACGGTCAAGGGCAGCCAGTTTTGCCAGCCGTTGCTGGAATTCTCCGGCGCCTGCGCGGGATGCGGCGAAACCCCGTACGCCAAATTGGTGACCCAGCTGTTCGGTGATCGCATGGTCGTGGGCAACGCCACCGGGTGCAGCTCCATCTGGGGCGGCAGTGCGCCGTCGATCCCCTACTGTGTCAATGCCGAGGGCCATGGACCGACCTGGGGCAACTCTCTGTTCGAGGATCCGGCCGAATTTACCTACGGGATCCTGCTCGGCCATCTGCAGCAGCGTGACAAGCTGGTCCAACGGATGGAGATGGCCCTGCGGGGCGACATTTCCAGGGAAATGCAGGCCGCGATACGGGGATGGCTGAACAATCGCAACGACCCCCAAGGCTCCAAGGCCTACGGAAAACAGCTCAAACGGTTGCTTGCCGGACAGCCGGCGAACTCCTTCCTGGGAGAACTGGCCACGCATGCGAAGCTTTTCACCAAGAAGTCCTATTGGGTTTTCTGTGGCGACGGCGCCGCCTACGATATCGCCTTTGGCGGTATCGATCATGTGATGGCCTCGGGAGAGGATATCAATGTCCTGGTCTTCGATACGGAGGTGTACTCCAATACCGGCGGCCAATCGTCCAAGGCCACGCCCACCGGATCCACGGCCAAATTCGCCGCGTCGGGCAAGAAGACCCCCAAGAAGGACATGGGCGCCATGTTTATGTCCTACGGCTACGTTTACGTGGCCTCGGTGTCCATGGGGGCCAACAAACGTCAGTTGCTCAAGGCTCTAATCGAGGCCGAGAGCCACGACGGTCCCTCGCTGATCATGGCCTACGCACCGTGTATCAACCACGGCATCAAGAAAGGCATGGGCAAAAGCCAGCTGGAAGCCCAATTGGCGGTGGACAGCGGCTATTGGCCGCTTTACCGCTACAATCCGGCATTGAAGGAGGACGGTCAAAATCCGTTCATCCTCGATAGCAAGGCCCCGGACGGCAGCCTGCGCGAATTCCTGTCCGGCGAGGTGCGGTATGCCGCCTTGCAGCAGGGATTCCCCCAGGAATCCGAACGCCTGGTGGCACAATTGGAGCGTGAATACGCGGCCCGTTACCAGGCCCTGGAACGTCTGGCCACGACCGAGAAGGAGGATGAATGAACGGAGAGGAATTACTCGCAGAGCTAACCGACAGAAACCGGCAGGCGCTGGAAGGCGGGGGGCCGGAACGCATCAAAAAGCAGCACGCGCAAGGCAAGATGACCGCCCGGGAGCGGATCGATACCCTGTTCGATCCCGACACCTTTGTGGAACTGGATCGCTTCAAGACCCATCGATGCACCGATTTCGACATGGCCGAGAAGAAGATCCCGGGCGACGGGGTCGTCACCGGCTACGGTGAGATTCACGGCCGCATGGCTTTCGTCTACGCCCAGGATTTTACCGCCTTCGGGGGCTCTCTCTCCCTGGCGCATGCGGAAAAGATCTGCAAGGTCATGGAAATGGGCCTCAGGGCCGGCGCGCCGGTGATCGGCCTGAACGATTCGGGCGGTGCCCGTATCCAGGAAGGGGTGATGAGCCTGGCCGGCTACGGGCAGATTTTCCAGAACAACGTCATGGCCTCGGGCGTGATTCCCCAGATCACCGCCATCATGGGCCCGTCGGCCGGCGGCGCGGTGTATTCGCCGGCCCTGACGGACTGGATCTTCATGGTCGAAAATACCAGCCACATGTTCATCACCGGTCCCGAAGTGGTCAAGGCGGTCACCCAGGAGAACGTGAACAAGGAAGACCTGGGCGGTGCCATGACCCACAATACCAAGAGCGGCGTGGCTCACTTTGCCACCTTTGATGATCGCGCCTGCCTGCTCAAGATGCGGGAGCTCCTGGCCTTTTTGCCGCAAAACAACACCGAGGACCCCCCGCGGATCCAACCCACCGACGATCCCCGCAGGCGCGACGAGCACCTGCGGGAGGTGGTGCCGGCCGATCCCAACAAGCCCTATGATATCCGCGACGTCATCCATTCCAACATGGATGACAATTACTTCTTTGAGATCCAGGAACACTGGGCCCAGAACATCGTTATCGGCCTGGGACGCCTGGACGGGCGGACCGTGGGGGTCCTGGCCAACCAACCGGCGGTTCTGGCCGGGGTGCTGGACATCAACGCCTCCATCAAGGGCGCCCGCTTCGTGCGCTTTTGCGACTGTTTCAACATTCCCATCGTCGTTTACGAGGATGTCCCCGGGTTCATGCCCGGCACCATGCAGGAGCACGGCGGCATCATCAAGCACGGCGCCAAACTGATCTACGCCTTCGCCGAATCGACGGTCCCGCGGATTACCCTGATCACCCGCAAGGCTTACGGCGGGGCCTATATCGTCATGAGCTCCAAGCACCTGCGCGGCGACATCAACATCGCCTATCCCAATGCCGAGATCGCCGTCATGGGCGCCGAGGGGGCGGTCAATATCATCTGCCGCAATCAGATCAAGCAGGCCGACGATCCCGAGACGGAGCGCGCGCGCCTGATCGCCGATTACCGGGTCAAATTCTCCCACCCTTTCCGGGCCGCCGAGCTGGGCTACATCGACGAGGTGGTGGACCCGGCCGATACCCGGCCGAAACTCATCCAGGCTTTCAAGATGCTGGCCAACAAACAGGATACCAATCCGCCCAAGAAACACGGCAACATGCCCCTGTAAAAGGAGAATACCATGACCTGGGACCAAGTATTGGAGTTGATTAAGAGCATTATGATTACCCAGACGGGGATTCCCAACCTCGCTTTCAAGGAGGTTCTCATGATTGCCATCGCCTTTTTGTTTCTCTACCTGGCCGTGGTGAAGGAGTACGAGCCGTTGCTCCTGGTACCCATCGGGTTCGGCATTTTCCTGGTCAACTTTCCCCTGGTGCCGTTGATGGGGTTTTCCGAACACGGCAATCCCGAGTTGATCCGGGCCTTTTACAAATACGGTGTTGAATGGGAGATCATTCCGCCGATGATCTTCCTGGGGCTGGGGGCCATGACCGATTTCGGCCCCATGATCGCCAACCCCAAGACCCTCATCGTCGGTGCCGGGGCCCAGCTGGGCGTGTTCATCACCTACCTGGGGACCCTGTTTATGGGATTCACCCTCAAGGAAGCGGCATCCGTGGCCATCATCGGCGGCGCGGACGGGCCCACGACCATCTACCTGACCGCCAAGCTGGCCCCGCAACTGCTCGGCGCCAACGCCCTGGCGGCCTATTCCTACATGGCCATGGTACCCCTCATCCAGCCGCCCATCATGCGCATGATGACCACGCCCGAGGAGCGCAAGATCAAAATGCGCCAGCTGCGTCCGGTGTCCACCCGCGAGAAGATCCTCTTTCCGCTCATCGCCTGCGGACTGATCGTGCTCCTGATCCCGGCCGTTGCCCCATTGATGGGCATGTTCATGTTCGGTAATTTCATGCGTGAATGCGGGGTGGTCAAACGCCTGTCCGAAACCGCCCAGAATTCCATGATGAACATCATCACCATTTTGCTGGGCATATCGGTGGGCGCCACCATGCAGGCCGACGTCTTCCTCAGCTGGAAGCCGCTGATGATTTTCAGCCTGGGCCTGTTCGATTTCGTGGTCTGTAGCTTCGGCGGGCTGTTGACCGTCAAGCTGATGAACCGATTCCTGAAGAAAAAGATGAATCCCCTGATCGGTTCGGCAGGGGTCTCGGCCGTGCCCATGGCGGCGCGCGTGGCCCAATCGGAAGGGCTCAAGGCCGATCCGGACAACTGGTTGATCATGCATGCCATGGGGCCCAATCTGGCCGGCGTGATCGGGTCGGCGGCAGCGGCGGGGATGTTTATTGCCATGTTTAACTAGCGATTGATAGGAGAACTCCATGAGAATATACCGTGCCATTTTCCGTTCATGGCTGGCGGCAAGATCGGTGGGGGCGATCGTTGCCGGATTGATGCTGCTCGGTGGTCAGGCCGGGTGGGCATCCAGCGCCTCACCGGCGTTCGATGACGCTCCCGTCTTTACCCGGCAGAAAGAAAAGATCGAGGCCTCGCTCATCCCCCGGGCCAAGAGCACTAGCGTGCGCATTGCCTTCGGGGCCACCAACGGAACCCTGGCGGATGTGACGGCCACGCCGTTCGAAGAGGTGGCCCGGCCGGCGGTGGATGAAAAGGATTTCAAGTCCGGCGTGTTCGTCATCCGGGTCGCCGACGTGGCCGTTGGCGGCACCGCGAAGATCTCGGTCACCTCGGATTTTTTCAGCGCTTCCACCGAATACTGGGTATTTAACGACCAGCAAGCCGTGCCGTGGAGTCGGGTCGACATCGAGAACAAGGCCCACGGCAATCTGGTGCAGGAACTGATCCTGACGGTCGCCGATGGGGGGCCGTCGGATGCCGATCATGCCGCCGATGGGCAGATCACCGTGGTGGGCGGCCCCTGGGATTCTTTCTGGGGATACGCCCTGGGGACGCTTTTCATACGGTTCTTCGGCATTTTCCTCGTATTGTCGGTGCTGATGGCCGGCATGATGGTTTCCGGAAAAATCTTCGAGACGGTTGAGGCGCGCAAGAATCGACCCGCTTGCGCCTCCTTGCGGGTCGTGCCCGGTCGGCCTGACGAGGGCGAAACCGGTACGCCATCGACCGGCGACACCCCGACGCCTGCCGCGGAAAAGATCGCGGCGATATCGCTGGCCCTGCACCTGCATGCTACCCGGCTGCGCGCCCAGGCGGTGACGCGATTGGATGCGCCGGCGGCGGCTGCCTGGATCCAGCAGGGCCGCCAACGCGCCATGGGCGCGCGCTGTGTCAGCATAAAGAATCGCAAACCATAAGGCGACGATAAGAAAAAGAGAAAAGCGAGGTTGCAATGCAGTATCATTTTACCATTCAGGACAAGCAATATACCGTCGCGATCGGTGCCGTTGAAAACGGAAGCGTCGCGGTTAGCGTGAACGACGAAGTCTACCAGGTGGGCCTGGACAATCCGGATCGGTTTCTTTCCGGTCCCGGTGGGTCAGACCCCATGCCGGCCAGGGAGGCGCCATCCCCGACTGCCTCCCGACCCGCACCGTTGCGCGCCGTGCCATCCGCATCCGCTTCTGAGCCGGCCTCGGCCGGCCCGGCCGCAGGAGAAGGCGTGGTGACGGCTCCCATTCCGGGGCTGATCCTCGAGATCACGGTTCAGGTGGGGGACGCGGTGACCGCGGGGCAGACGGTGGCGACCATGGAGGCCATGAAAATGGAGAACCATATTTGCACCACGGTCAGCGGGAATGTAAAGGAAATCCGCGCCGCCAAAGGCAGCGCCGTGGCGGCGGGTGACGTGATCATGGCCATCGGATAAGCGGCCATGCGGCTATGCGGATTGAGGACAGGCGGCCGGGGGGGGCGTAACCCTTGCCGCCGGCCGTTAATACGTAACAACAAGATCCGGGAGGGTAGAATGGAATCCAGGGAGTTGCGGCAGCGTTGTCAAGCCTATATTACGCGCAAGGCCGTGGTGATCCCCGAACATGTATCCAAGGAACTGTTAGGCGCCTATGGCGTAGAGACGCCACCGGGAATATTCGCCCCCACGGCGGCCGAAGCTCGGGCGGCCGCCGCGCGGATCGGTTACCCGGTGGCGGTCAAGGCGGTATCCACCACCCTGTTGCACAAGACCGAATGGCAGGCCGTGCAACTGAACATTGCCGATGATGCTTCCCTGACGGCGGCCTGCCGCACCATGGAAGAGCGGTTTTTCCGGCGCGAGGAAGCCCTTGACGGGTTTCTGGTCGAAACCATGGTGTCAGGCGGGACCGAGTTCATCGTCGGCCTCCAGAACGATCCCCAATTCGGGCCGGTGGTGATGTTGGGAACCGGCGGGACCCTGATCCACCTTGTCGATGACGTGACCTTTCGTCCCCTGCCGGTCAACCGGGCCGATATCGTTGCCATGATCAACGAAATCAAGGGCCGGCAGTTGATCGACGGCCACCGCGGGCAGCCCGCCGTAAACGCCGAGGCCTTCATTCAGACCATTGCCGCGGTGGCCCGGTTCGGCTTGGATGCCGCCGGGCTTTACCAGTCCGTGGACCTCAATCCCGTGGCGGTCGGTGCCCATGGGGCCGTGGCCCTGGATGCCAAGATTGTACTGGCCGAGCACGTCGCGGAGGCCTGTCTGGATAGCGCGCCTCCCCGTACCGACCACCTGGAGAAGTTCTTCCAGCCGCGACGCGTGGCCCTGATGGGGGCCTCCACCACCCCCGGCAAGATCGGTCATGCGGTGGCCGATAGCCTGATCAATCACGACTACGCGGGTACGGTCTATCCCATTACCCTGGGGGGCAAGGACGTATTCGGCCTGACGAGTTATTCCCGCCTGGAAGATCTCCCGTCGGCCGTGGATCTGGTCGTGGTGGTCGTGGGGCTTAAGATGGTTCCGGACATTCTGGACCAATGCCAGCGGCTGGGCATTCCCGCGGTACTGATCATTTCCGGGGGCGGCAAAGAACTGGGCGGAGAGGCCAGGACGCTGGAGCAGACGATTCAGCGCAAGGCACGGGAGCATGGCATCCGCGTCATCGGTCCCAATTGCATCGGTTGCTTCGACGCGCACAGCCGGTTTGATGCCTTTTTCCAGACCCATGAGCGAATGATCCGCGCGCCGAAGGGTAATATCGCCTTTATCACCCAAAGTGGAACCTATGGCTGCAGCTTCATGGAGGCCCTGACGCACATCGGCATCAATAAGATGATCTCATACGGCAACCGGGTGGAAGCCGACGAGGCCGACATGATCGCCTACCTGGCCGAGGACGACCATACGAAGGTGATTGCGGCCTATATCGAAGGCTTCGGCGGCGGGCGCAAGTTTCTGCAAACGGCCAAGTCGATCATTCGCCGGTACGCCAAACCCATTGTTGTTTACAAGTCGGGGCGAACCTTGCGGGCGGCCCAGGCAGCCCAGTCCCACACCGGGGCCTACGGCGGGAGCTACGGCGTCTGCGAGGGGGCCTTCAAACAGGCCGGAATCCTGGCCGTCGACTCCTTCGAGGAACTCGTGGCGGCCTCCAAGGCCCTGTCCATGCAACCGCCGGCACGCGGATCGGCCATCGCTATGATCAGCAACGGCGCCGGCCCCATGGTCAATGCCATGGATCTGATGGATCGTTACGGCCTCACCATGGCGACGGTCAGCCCGGACGCCATCGAGAAGATGGAGGCCCATTATCCGTCCTTCTATATTTGTAAAAACCCGGTGGATGTCACCGGTTCGGCCTCCTCGGCAGATTATCTCTACGCCATGCAGCAGCTGGTGAACGATCCCGGCGTGAATATCATCATGAACTGGTTCGTTTTCCAGGACACGCCCCTTGACGAGGGGATCGTCGAGGCCCTGGCAGGAATCCTGAGGCAATCCAAAAAACCGATCCTGTGCGGGGCGGCGGGCGGCCCATACACCCGCAAGATGGCCCTGGCCATCGAAGACGTGGGCGTGCCGGTTTTCGAATCGGCCCATGTGTGGGTGGTCGCGGCCCGGGCGTTGGTGGCGTGGGGGAGGGTTTTGGAAAGGAGAAACGCGCGATGAATTGGAAAGATCTGGCCGTCCATCATATCGGCGTCGTGGTGGCCGATATCGAAACGGCCAAAACACCATACGAGATGATTTTCGGCATGCAACCCGTGAAGGTTTTCGATGTGGAGGCCTTTTCGGCCAGGGTGGCCTTCCTGCCGGTCAAAAATACCTATATCGAGCTGGTGCAACCCACCAATCCCGACGACGGGCTGGGGCGCTTTCTGAAAAACGGCGGCGGTCTGCACCATGTCTGCTACGAAGTCGATGACATGCAGGCGGCCGTAACGCAGCTCAAGGCCCGCAAGGTGCGCCTGATCCCGGAAACGCCACAGTGGACGCCCTGCTTCGAGAAGACGCTCTTTCTGCATCCCAAAGACACGGGCAAGATATTGATCGAGTTGGTGCAGACGGCGACGTGCCCGCTACCGGCCATGCAATGACGGCCGATGCAAGGCGACGGGGAGAAAAGCGCGCCGGCCCGTCATTTTCTTCCCCATCGCTGGATCCGTTTGCGGAACTGCTTGAGCGCTACTTGTCCCTGCAGCGCGAGTATAACGCCTACAAGGAACGCAACGAAGCCCTGAAAGCGGCCAAGAAGCGCTTCTACAGTCTGCTGAATCACACCCGCGACGGTATCTATACGTATCATCTGGCCATCCAAAAATATGTCTACACCAATCCGGCCTTCATCGACATGTTCGGCCAGCCTTGCAAGGACATCGTCACCACGGACTCGGCCATCCACCGGATTCTGCCCAAGGACAGGGAGAAATACGTTAAAAAGACCAGCCCAGCGTCACTCAGGAACACGACCGGTGACGAGATCGAATACCGTTGCGTCGCATCGGACGGAAGTATTCGCTGGATGCACGACCGATGGGTAATCATCCGGGATCGTGCCGGTCAGCCCCGGGCGATCGAGGGCATCGTGCGCGATATTACCGAGATGAAAACCATCATCGGCATCAAGGATCATTTGGTCGGTATTTTCGAAAGCTGCATGGACGCCATCGTGGTGACCGATGCCAAGGGCATTGTCACCCAGGCCAACAAGGGGGCCGCGACCTTGTTCCAAACGCCGCGCAGGCATTTTATCGGCCGGTTCATCGGCGAGATCATCCGCAATCGAATCGATGACTACGCGGATATCTTTCAGCTCATTTTTTCCCATGCCCCCACCTCCAACTATGAGCTGGAAGTCCGGCTGGCCAACGGTCTGGTGATTCCTTTGTTGATTTCCTTTTCATTTCTGGAAGATGAAAAGAACAAGCCCATCGGGACGATCATCTACATGCGCGACATTTCGGTGCGCAAGGAGACGGAACAGCGGATCCACACCCTTTCGCGGCAGTTGATCCGAACCCAGGAGATCGAACGCAGCCGGATCGCCAGGGACCTGCATGATCATCTGGCCCAGGACCTCTACTCCATCAATATCCGTTTGAAGACATTACTTGCGGGTCTCGATTGCCCGCCGGACGGAACCGACGATCAGGCTGATGCACTGATGACCGCATTGAAGGATACCATCAACAATGTGCGCAAGATGGTGTTCAATATCCATCCGACCGGCATGGATACCCTGGGGCTGGTCAATGTGCTTCACGGACTATGCCGCAATGTCGCCAAACTTTCCGGCTTGCGCGTGGATTTTAAAAGCGCCGGCATGGATCGCCTGAAAACCGATTTCGAGCTGAACAGCGCCATTTACCGCCTCTTGCAGGAGGCGCTCAACAATATCCAAAAACACGCCGGGGCGCGCCATGTCGTTGTCCGTCTGGTGTTTTCGCACCCCCACATCATCCTGCGCATCGAGGATGACAGCAAGGGCTTCGATGGACACCGCCACCTGGAACGGTCCGCCCGGAAAGGCTGCATGGGAATCTGGAGCATGCGTGAACGCGTGGGATTGCTGAGCGGGAGAATGACCATCGATTCCAAACCAGGTGGCGGGACGCGAATTTTTGTCGAAGTCCCTTATTTCCAGGATGATCGCAATGAACAGCAATTTGCCTGACCGCAGAACCGTCCTGTTGGTGGACGATCACCGCCTGTTCCGTGGCGGCCTGAAACTTTTGCTCGACCTGAATCCGGTATACGACGTCGCGGGCGAGACGGCCACCATCGAGCAGGCCTGCCGGTTTGTGGATGCAGCGACGCCGGACATCATCCTCATGGATATCGCCCTGCAGGGCCATAACGGCATCGACGGCACACGGCGGATCTTGCGCCATGCGCCGGCCGTCAAGGTCATCATGATCAGCATGTATGCCAAGATTGAATATGTCGTTAAAAGCCTGCGGGCCGGCGCGGTGGGGTACATCGTGAAGGACAGCACGCCGGATATTCTCTTGGAGGCCCTGGCCGCCGTTGCCCAGGGGCATTATTACTTCGATCCGACCATTTTGAACGAAATCGTTCAGGTCTTGCTGGATCTCAATATTCGTACGCCGGCCATCTCCGATGCGCGCTACGGTGAATTGACACCCCGCGAACAGGAGGTAATGCGCCTGGTGGTCAAGGGGCTCTCCTCCAAGGCGATCGCCGCGAAATTGTTCATCAGTCCCAAGACGGTTGAAAACCACCGTACGAAAATCATGGAGAAGCTGGAACTGGGCACGGTGATCGATTTGGTTAAATACGCCGTCAAGTTAGGGATTGTCGACGTTCAATCCTGGACAGGCACCGTGTCATGCCGGACATGAGGGCCTTTGTCATGCACGGTGTGGGTGAAACCGGATTCGTGCGCAAGCCGATCCCGCGGCCGGGGCCCAACGACGCCGTGGTTAAAACCCATGTCGCGCTGGTATGTACGTCCGATTGCCATGTGGTCAATGGGTCCATTGGCAAACGCTTCAATCTGACCCTGGGTCACGAGGCCACGGGGGTGGTTCACCGGCTGGGCGAGGCCGTCCAATCGGTCCGGGTGGGGGCGCGCGTGGCGGTCAATGCGATCACGCCGTGCTACCAATGCCATCATTGCCAGCGAGGCTATCCGAGCCAGTGCGGGGGGGCGCTTGGGGGATGGAAACTCTCCCATTATCGGGACGGGGTGTTTGCCGACTATTTTCTTGTCAACAATGCGGATGCCAACCTGGCGCCGATACCCGATGAAATCAGCGACGAAGCCGCTTGTTATGCGACGGATATGATGTCGACCGGTTTTGCCGGCGCCGAAGCGGCGACGATTCCGCTGGGTGGCAGCGTGGCCATTTACGGTCAGGGACCCGTGGGATTGATGGCGACCGTCGGCGCACGTCTGCAAGGCGCCGGGCAGGTTATCACGGTGGACAAACGGGCCAATCGACTGGCGCTTTCGCGATTTTACGGCGCCGATATTATCATCGATTTTACCGAAGTGGATCCGGACGAAGCGATCATGGACCTGACCGGGGGGGTGGGGGTCGATGCGGCCATCGAGGCGATCGGATCGCAGATGGCGTTCGATTCCTGTTTGCGCGTAATCCGACCGGGTGGTGTGATCGTCAATATCGGTATCCACAGCGATGGGCAGGCAATCAGTATTCTCGCCCATGAAGGACGGACGAGGGCCGGCGCGGTGACGATTCGCAGTATCCTGTGCCCCGGCGGCAAGGCGCGCATGTCGCGGCTGATGCGGCTGATTGCCAACCGGCGGGTGGATCCGACGCGCATGACGACGCATGTCTTTGGCTTCGATCAATTGGACCGGGCCTTCGCCTTAATGGCTACCAAGGAGGAAGAGGTGATCAAGCCCCTGATCCGGTTTTAGGCGATTGGCGGATAAGAATATACCCGGATGCGCAGGATATTCTTTCGTATTCAAGGCGGGCTTTTTTACGCATAGTGGGGCTATGTGTGGAAAAGCCCAACGCAGAAGACGGATGAAAAGACAAGCAGGCGGGTATATTCTTTGACAGAAATCGCCTTGCCCCAATGTTGCATAAAAAAGATTGAGAAAATCGCCCATTGCCATGGCAACCTTATTGGGGGCATTTAGCTCCAGGATGGGAGAATTTCCCATCCGAAGAGGGAAACCCCGCATCTCAAAATGAGGGGTCTCCCGGATTTACTTTCTTTTAGTGTCTGCGATATATGAGTCGTGAAGGGTAGCTATCCAAACCTCAACGTTGGGGAAGAGTCAATCGCCGTGTCATTTTCGATAACCAAATACCATCGCCCCATCGATGTTCGATGAAGTATATGCAGAAGAACATGATGGCCAAGGAGGAGGTTCACGATGACAGATATGATGAAAGCTTTTGTAATGAAGAGAATCGGCGAAGTCGGCTTCATGGATAAACCCATCCCTGCCGATCCGGGACCCAACGACGCGATTATCAAGACCACCACCGCGCTGGTTTGCACATCCGACGTGCATACGGTGAAGGGTGCGATCGGCGAACGCCACGACCATACCCTGGGACACGAGGCCTGCGGGGTCGTTGATCGCGTGGGCAGCGCCGTCACCTTGTTCAAGCCCGGTGACCGCATCGTGGTCAATGCGATTACGCCTTGTTACAAATGCCATAATTGCCAGCGGGGATTTACCTCGCAATGCACGGAACCACTGGGCGGCTGGAAGTTCGCCAACATCAAGGACGGCAGTTTTGCCGAGTATTTCCATGTGAACGACGCGGATGCCAATCTGACCCTGATTCCAAGCGATGTGTCCGACGAGGCCGCCTGCTACACCACCGATATGATGTCCACGGGCTTCAAGGGGGCCGAGAATGCCAATATCGTTTTGGGCGGCAGCGCAGTCGTCTTCGGTGCGGGGCCGGTGGGCCAGATGACGGCCGTGGGTGCCCGGTTGCTTGGCGCCGGCCTGGTCATCGTCGTCGACAACGTCCCGCAACGATTGAAGCTTGCCGAAGCGTACGGCGCCGATGTGACGATCAATTTCAACGAAACCGATGCCGTTGCGCAAATCATGGACCTCACCAATGGCGAGGGCGTGGATTCGGCCATGGAATCGGTGGGGGCGCAAATCCCATTTGAGAATTGCATCAAGGTGACCCGGCCGGGAGGAACGATTTCAAATGTCGGTTACCATGGTGAGGGGGAGTATATCAATATTCCGCGCCTGGAATGGGGGGTGGGAATGGCGGAGAAGACGATCAAGACGCTGCTTTGCCCCGGAGGAAGCGAACGCATGACCCGTCTGCTACGCCTCATCCAGACGAGACGCGTCGATCCCACCAAATTAACGACCCATCATTTCGGATTCGATGAGGTTGAAAAGGCGTTCTGGATGATGGACAGCAAGGAAGATAATATCATCAAACCGCTGATTCATTTCGAGTAACCGCTAATGTTGAGCCTTAGGGAGAAATTTCTCCCTTAACCGATTGACGCCTACCTGTCCGTGATGGTCGATTTGTTACGGGCAAGCGGGCTTAAGGAGCCCGTTTGGATCGTTTTCTGCCTTTTCGCGGGCATGGCCTGCCCCGGTCATATTCTGACTTCAGGAGCTGGCCATGCCTGCGACCATGTTTTTAAAAAGGGTTCCACATACGTTTGCCCCGAACATGCGCTAATAGAAATATTGAGTAATCATCGGGGTTGAGCTATTGTGAATGGTAAGGCAATAAGGAAGAAAGAGCGGATTGAACACCCACCGGCCGATCATACGGCCTTTCAATGATTAATGGAGCGATTTAATGAAGGTTGACATTCCCAATTTTATCGATGATCGAATTCTGATGCTTGGCAGCCGCCAAGTGACCTCTTATCTGGTGATGGGCGAGCATTTTGCATGGATCGGCGGCGGCACTGCCTGGGGCGTACCCCGGCTGGAAGAACAACTGGCGCACTTTCAAATCGACCGACGCCGCATCCGCTATCTGGTGGTGTCCCATGTTCATCATGATCATTGCGGTGCGGTGCCCTATCTGTGTCGAAAATACCCCTGGATAGAAGTTGTTGCGTCCACCTACGGCGCCTACCTGCTGACCCGGGAAAAACCGGTACGGTTGATGCGGGACCTCAACGCGCGTACTCTGGACCGGTTGAAAATGGCCCACAGCCATGACGGCGTTTCCCTGGATTTCACCGATATCCATGTGGCCCACCCCATGGGCGATGGCGATGGCCTCGACCTGGGGGGCGGGCTTAGCCTGCAATTTGTCGATACCCCGGGCCATTCCCGATGTTCCCTGTCGGTCTATCTGCCGGAACGCCGGATCCTGTTCCCGGGTGACGCCATTCCATTTCCCGAACGCGGCCGCAACGAGCTGACGGTCACCGCCAACCACGACTACCCTGACTACCTGTCAAGCCTGGAGAAATTGCGTCCGCTCTCCATCGACATGGTGGCCTACGAACATTGCGGTATGCTCAACGGCAACGGTGCGAAAGATATCGTGAGCCACGGTCTGGACGCATCGCGAAAGCAGCGAGAGAGAATTCGGGCCAGGCTTCAGGAGCTTGGCGATGCGGAACGTCTGGTGGACGAGACGGTGGCCAAATATCAAACCGTCGAACTGTTCCGCCTCCTGTCCGTCGATGTGTTGCGGCCGATTATTCGCCGCATGGTGCTCAGCGCGATCGATGAGCGTTGAGGTCAATTCATTATTGCATATAAAGATACCCGCCGCAGTTCAAAGCCCGCTTTCAATGATCTTTGCATGAAGTGAGTCGGCACGATCTGAATCATTCCGAAACAGCTTTAATCGTTCAACACAGAAATTAGAATAGCAGACGCTATACATTATCGTGAAGTAGTGAATTCTCACTATATCGAGATACACTTGCACGCCGAGGCTGATGAGTTCTGGAGTTATGTAGGCAATAAGGCAAATCAGCGATGGACATGGTATGCCATGGAGAAAACGTCAGGAGTTATCCTTGCCTGGCAAAATGGAAGGCGGACAGATGAAAGCTGTGCCCGGCTGATGGAAAAACTATCCGATTTCCCAATACGATATTTCTATACTGATGACTGGCAAAGTTACAAGAAATACATCCCATCCGAAAGACATATTATCGGAAAGGCCAACACCTGGAAAATCGAAAGGCGTAATTTGAATTTCAGAACTCATATCAGACGATTGAATCGAAAGACCATCTGTTTTCAAAGAACGAAGAAATCCATGAC
>Ga0272444_10001558_pt1 | contig 21954 bp, 19 predicted proteins | sample SSMForm13_FD_201033 | JGI IMG/M metagenome (GOLD analysis project Ga0272444, IMG submission 201033) | Marine sediment archaeal communities from Little Sippewissett salt marsh, Falmouth, MA, United States - SSM-Form-13 | ecosystem: Environmental > Aquatic > Marine > Wetlands > Sediment ...
ATGTGATGTATGCCCTCGCCGTTTTTCTTTAGGAACTCGGCCGCCATCCCCTTGTCGCCGCTGGTGTGCACCAGCTCAATGTTGAGCCCGTTCAGGGGTAGAAAGGCCACGCTGGACCGCCCCGGGATTGCCGGAGACTCCATTACTTGAGAGGATGGAGTCATGAGCAAGCGAATCAGATACACCCCAGAGGTCAAGGAGCGGGCGGTACGGATGCTCCTGGAGCACCAGGACGAGTACCCGTCCCAATGGCAGGCCATCTGCTCCATCGCGGCCAAGATCGGCTGCACTGGCGAGACTCCTCTCCCAGTGGCAGACCATCTGCTCCATCGCGTCCAAGATCGGCTGCACCGGCGAGACCCTACGGAGTTGGCTGCATCAAGCCGAGCGCGACCAGGGTATGCGGGAAGGCTTGACTACGTCGGAGCGGGAGCGCCTCAAACAGCTTGAGCGGGAAAACCGGGAGCTTCGGCGGGCCAATGAGATACTGCGCAAGGCGTCGGCATATTTCGCCCAGGCGGAGCTCGACCGCCGACCGAAATGATGGTGTCTTTCGTAGACGCCCAGTGCCAGGCCCACGGGGTCGAGCCGATCTGCGCTGTACTGCCGATCGCCCCGTCGACCTACTACGAGCATAAGGCCCGTCAAGCTGATCCCGGGCGCCTTCCCGAGCGCGCCAAACGAGATGCGTTTTTGCGGCCCGAGATTCGCCGGGTGTGGGAGGGCAGTTTCCAGGTCTACGGTGCACGCAAGGTTTGGCGTCAGCTGAATCGGGAGGAGATCGAGGTGGCCCGCTGCACGGTGGAGCGGCTCATGCGTGATATGGGCCTGCATGGGGCAGTGAGGGGCAAGAAGTGCAAGACCACCCTACCGGGCAATTCCGCCGACCGTCCTGCCGATCTGGTTAAGCGAATTTTCAGCGCCAGCCGTCCCAATCAGCTATGGGTGGCTGATCTGACCTACGTGGCGACCTGACTCGGCTTTGTTTACGTTGCCTTTATAATCGATGTGTTTGCCCGCATGATCGTGGGCTGGCGGGCTTCCAATTCATTGCGGACCGACCTGGCCCTGTACGCCCTGGAGCAGGCGTTGTGGGCTCGTGGAGACATCGATGGCCTGGTCCATCACAGCGACCGTGGCTCCCGATATCTCTCGATTCGTTACACCGGGCGCCTGGCCGAGGCACGTGTCGAGCCTTCGGTGGGCAGTGTAGGCAATTCTTACGACAATGCTTTGGCCGAGACGGTGATCGGCCTTTACAAGACAGAGGTGATCCGAAGGCGGGGCCCCTGGCGTAACCTCGATGCGGTGGAATTCGCCACCCTCGAATGGGTGGACTGGTTTAACAACCGGCGCTTGCTCGAGCCTATAGGAAACATCCCACCCCTGGGACTCGAGATGGCATACTATCAGTCACTAAAGGCCCAGGCCATGGTGGCCTGACTCAAACAAAAGAGCCTCCGGAAAAACCGGGGCGGTTCAATAATGATTGTGGACGATCATCAGATCGTGCGTGAAGGGCTCAAGAAAATATTGGAACTGGAGGATGACTTTACCGTGGTGGGCATAGCCTGCAGCGGCATGGAGGCGCTGGATTTGGCCAGTGAACTTAACCCTGATATTGTTTTCATGGACATAAAGATGCCTGGCATAAAAGGCATAGAGGCCACCGGGCTCATGCGCGAAAAGCATCCTGAAATCAATATTATTATGCTAACGGTTTATGACGACACTTCTTATATAACCCAGGCCATCGAAGCCGGGGCCCGCGCCTACGTGCTCAAGAACGCCGACCGGGCCGAGTTGATCGAGGTGGTCAGACGGGTGAATCGCGGTGGCGAGGTCCTGGCCCCTGAATTGACCACCAAAATTTTCGACCAGTTCAGGGCCGGCTCTATAGGCAGCGAGCAACGCGGTAAATCAAATCTCACCAAGCGGGAGCTGGAGGTCCTGGAGGGCCTGGTCGCGGAGTGGCATGACAAGCAGGTGGGGCAGAATCTGCATATTTCCACTCATACCGCCCGCACTCACGTAAAAAATATTTACAAGAAGTTGGGCGTATCCTCCCGCTCGCAGGCAGTGGCCTTGGCCCTGAAAAACGGCTTGGTTGAAGAAAAGTAGCTACCCTTTGGGTATCAAAGCACGGAAAGAGCAGGTAAGCAATATGGCCGCGTCATCCGCTGAATATAGAGTTGGCGTTCTGGGAGCAGGACTCATGGGGCATGCCATTGCCCAACTTCTGGCCCGGGGCGGATGCCAGGTGAACCTCTACGACAGTGATCCCGCCACCCTGGCCAGCGCCCCGGAGCGCATCAGACAAAACTTGGCCGTGTTTCTCAAGCTGGGGCTGGTCACCCCGGAACAGGTTGAGCAGACCCTGAACAACATCGCCCTTTGCCAGGAGCTGGCCGAGCTCTGCCAAGGGCGCGAGTTTATCATCGAGGCGGTCAGCGAAAACCTTGGCCTCAAACAAGAGATCTTCGCGGCCTTGGAGGACCTGGCGCCCGAGGATTGCATCCTGGCCAGCAACACCTCCTCCATCAGCATTCGCAAGATATCCCGAAACCTCAAGCGCCCCGAGCGGGTGCTGGGCACCCATTTTTGGAACCCGCCCCACGTGGTGCCCGGGGTGGAGGTCATCAGGGCGCCGGCCACCTCGAACCATGCCTTTGAGGCCACGCTGGATTTGTTGACCGCGGTCGGCAAGGAGCCCATCAAGGTTCTCAAGGATGTGCCCGGTTTCGTGGGTAACCGCATGCAGCATGCCCTGTGGCGGGAGGCCATCCAGCTGGTGGAGCGCGGCATAGCCAGCGCGGAGGACGTGGACAAGGTGGTGCGCCACAGCTTCGGCCTGCGTCTGGCCTTTCTGGGCCCTTTGGCCACCGCTGATCTGGCCGGCCTGGACCTCACCCATCAGGTCCACCAGGACCTGCTGGGCGACTTGGACTGTTCGCCCGAACCATCGCCCATACTGGCCGAGAAGTGCCGCTCGGGCGAGTTGGGCGCCAAGACCGGCCAGGGCTTCCATGCCTGGACTCCCGAGAGCCTGGCCAAGTTTTTGGCCAGGCGGGACGAGGTCCTGCTGAAAATCCTGCAAGTGGTCCAGTCAAGCGGGGGGGAGTAGGCATGAGCATTCTCATCACCGGGGGGAGCGGCTTTATCGGTTCGCAGGTGGCCCGGCTGGCGGTGGCCGGCGGCCATAGGGTGGTGCTTCTGGACCCGGTCCCGCCCGGGCCCGCTCTGGCCGGCCTGGCCGGGGTTGAGTATGCGCGCTCCTCCCTGAACAGCCTCTCCTCCCTTTTGGAGATTCTGCGTGGCCACGAGGTGGACACGGTTTTTCATCTGGGAGGCATGCTCTCCATGCCCTCGGAGCAAGACCCCTGGTGCGCCTTTGAGGTGAATATAAACGGCACCCACCGGGTGTTGGAGGCGGCCCGCCTGGGCGGGGTGAAAAAGCTGGTGTTCGCCTCCAGCATCGCGGTGTATGGACAGGACCTGCCCCCCGGCCCGGTGGACGAGGCCAGCGTGGAGCACCCAGCCAGCATATACGGGGTGGGCAAGGTCTGCGGCGAGCTGCTGGGCCGGTTTTACCAGCGCCGCTTTGGCCTGGACTTCCGGGCCATCCGGGTGCCCTCGGTGGTGGGGCCGGGCTCCAAGGTCCCCCACATGTCCATCTACAACTGCTGGGCCATTGAACGGCCCCTGCGGGGCGAGCCCTATGAGATACTGGTGGAGCCCGAGACCCGCTGCCCGGTGATCTACTTCCGCGACGCTGCCCGGGCGCTGTGGGAGCTGGGCCAGGCGCCGGAGGCCGGCATCCCAACCAGGGTTTACAACATCATTGGCGTGCGTCCCGCTTTTTCGGCCCAGGAGCTGGTTGACGCGGTGAGGGCCGCGTTGCCCGAGGCCAGGCTCGGCTTTGCCCCCGACCCCGAGATAAATGCGCTGATCAGCCGGATAGGGCAGCTTGAGCTGGACGACTCCAAGGCGCGGAGCGAGTGGGGATGGCGGGCTGGCTACGATTTGCCAGGCATGGTGCGGGAATTCATCGACGACTTCCGTGCCAGCGACTCAGACAAGAAATAATACGAGGTCAATCCCATGGCGGACCAAATCAAGAACAAGGCCATCATAACCGCGGCGGTGACCGGCTCCATCCACACGCCCTCCATGTCGCCCCATCTGCCGGTGACCGCCCAGGAGCTGATTGACGATATTCTTTCGGTGCACGAGGCCGGCGGTGCGGTGGCTCATCTGCACGTGCGCGACGAACAGACCGGCCTGCCCAACGCGGACCAGGACACCTACCGCAGGGTGGCCTCGGAGGTGAAGAAGCACTGCGATATCGTGCTCTGCACCACCACCGGCGGCCGCCTAGGCGAGCCGGTGGAAAACCGGGTCAGGGTGGTCACCTCCCTGGAGCCGGAGCTCGCCTCGCTCAACGCGGGCTCGCTCAACTTCGCCCTGTTCCACATCGCGGGCCAAGGCAAGGAGTGGAAGCACGACTGGGAGGAGAAGTATCTGCGCGACACCGAGGACTTCATCTTCCCCAACACCTTTTACACCATGCGCAAGTTCGTTCAGATCATGGGCCAGCACGGCACCAAGCCCGAGTTCGAGATCTACGACGTGGGCATGATCAACAACCTGGCCCAACTGATCAAGGATGGCCACGTGCAGCCGCCGGTGTACTTGCAGTTCGTGCTGGGCATTTTGGGAGGAATCCCGGCCGGCATCGAGCACCTGGTGCACATGCTGGAGACCGCCCGCCGCCAGCTGGGCGATTTCCAATGGTCGGTCTGCGCCGCCGGGCGCTTTCAGTTCCCCATGACCACCCACGCCCTGCTCATGGGTGGCAACGCCCGCGTGGGCCTGGAGGACAACCTGTATCTGGAAAAGGGAGTGCTGGCCAAAAACAGCGGCGAACAGGTGGCCAAGCTGATCCGCATTGCCCACGAGTTTGGCATTGAACCGGCGACCTCGGCCGAGGCCCGCCAGATACTGGGGCTCAAGGGAATCAACAAGGTCAACTTCTGAGCAGGCCCGATACGGCATCCGAAACACACGCTGTTGCCGTGGACTGGGATGGCGGGTAAAAACAAAAAAGTGTGGTGTCGTTGCGAGTCGCCGCCTCCTGGCCGCAGACGCGGCAATCTCTGTTCTCCAGTAGATGCCCTCGCCACACGGTGCAGTGGCCCGCTCTCACCTCAAGTCATCAAATAATAGGCATCATGGCTTAGCGCGGCGGCTGAATTGGCAGGTAATGAAAAAGGGCCTCTTCCCGCCACGGCGGTGGCGATCTTCGTTTTCCCTCGTCATGGGCTGCGACCGAAGGGCCCTTAATCCTGCGGCCAACCGGAGCCAAGGGAGGGGGATGGCCACGGCGCGACGACAAGGGGCCTTTGTCTTTTCACAACCTCTTCAGGCAGAGCGCGGCTGAATAAAGGCGGCCATGGGCTGGATCAAAGTCCCCGCCAAGTCAGGAATACGCGGGTTACCCACCCCCCTGCCTTGGCCGCTTGAAGTAGGTCCAAAACAGGGCGGCCAGGCCGAACAGGCCGAAGATAAGGCTCAGGCCCACCACGACCTTCCAGGTCTTGGACACGCCCTCGGCCTTGGGAGCGTTGGCCTCCACGCCGGCCTCGGTGTCCCGCACTTCCAGTTTGCGGTCGATTTGGTGGCCCATGCCGTCGCTTATCACCACGCGCCACGATCCCTTGGCATCAGGACAAAAAGCGAAACGACCCATATGGTCGGTGCGCCCCCTCTGAAAGGCGCGTTCGGGATTGTTGGGTGCGTAGATCGCCACCTTGGCGTAGCTCATGGGCTCGCCGTCGTCATAGGCGGCGCGCATCTGCAGGGTGGGCAGGTTCTCTACAAACAGCTCAACCCCGTGCGCCTGGGCCGGCCCGGCGCTCACCAGCGCGCTCAGGCCGATGATCAGCAGGGCGCACCACAGTATCTTGGCGGCCCGGGCCGGAGGTTGCGTGTCGGCTCGTTGATTTAAACCAGGCATAGACCAAGCCTCCCACCAGGAGGGTGAACAGGGCGGCGGCCGCCACCAGGGGCTCGGCCGCCAGGGAGTGAATGATAATCCAAAGATTGCCGCCGGCAAAGAACAGGGCGGTGAAGGGGTAGCCGGGGGTGCGGTATGCCCCGGCCGTGGGATGGCGCCGGCGCAGGACCATGAGCCCCAGCACGGTGAGCATGGCGAACAGGGACAGGGTGAAGCCTATATAGATCAGCAGCCAGGAAAAGGAGGCCGTCAGCACCAGAAGCGCGGCAATGGCCGCCTGTAAGAGCACCGCCGCCTTAGGGGTGTGGCCTCGCCCATGCACCCGCGCCACGCCGCGGAAGAAAAAACCGTCGCGGGCCATGGCGTAATAGACCCGGGGGCCGGCCAGAATCATGGCCCCCGCGTTGGACAGCAGGAAAAAGGCGATTGCCGCGCCGAACACCCTGCCGCCGAAGGGGCCCATAAGCGCCTGGGCGGCCAGAGAGCCCACCGGCACCACCCCGCTCATCTTGTCGGGGGTCAGCACCAAGACAAACAGCAGGTTCAACAACAGATAGAGCACCATGACCAGCACGGTGCCCGCGATCAGGGCCCGGGGCAGGTTGCGGCCCGGGTCGCGTATCTCCCCGCCCAGGTAGGCGGCGGCGTTCCACCCGCTGTAGGCGAATGACACGTAGATCAAGGCCACGGCAAAGTCGCGGGACAAAAAAGAGACCTGGGACGCGGCCGGGGCCAAGGCCAGGGAGGGCCGTCCGGCCCAGACCACGAACCCGGTTATGAGAAAGGCGGCGATCACGATCACCTTGGCGCAGGTGAGCAGGTTTTGCAGATTGATCCCCACGATGAGGCTGCGGGCGTGAACCAGACTCAGGCCGGCTATCACCGCCAGGGCCAGCACGGTCTGGGGCGAGAGGGTGAACAGGGTCACTCCGCCCACGCTCAGGGACACGGCCGAGAACCAGGTGTCCGGCCACAGGGGCAGGGCATAGGCGGCAAAGGCCATGGCCGAGGCCGCGATGGGCGCCGAGAACCCGACGATCAGCGATATCCAGCCGGAGAGGAAGCCCCACAGGGGTCCGAAGCTTTCCCGCAAAAAGGCGTACTCGCCTCCCGAGCGGGGCAGGCGCACGCCCAGCTCGGCGTAGCACAGGGCCCCGGTCAGGGCGAACAGGCCGCCCACCACCCAGGCGGCCAACAGCAGGCCGGCGCTGCCCAGGTCCCGCATGATAAATCCGCTGGTGGTGAAGATGCCGGTGCCGATCATGTTGGCCACGATCAAGGCGGTGGCGGAAAAAAGCCCTATGCGTCGTTGTAGCGCCGGCCTGGCCATTGTCAGTTAGCCGTTATTACCGATCAGGGCAGGTTGAAGGTCAGGGTGTACTTGTAGAGCAGGTCGTCGCACACCTTGCGGTCGGGGTAGGGGATCTTGTGGCCCACCGCGATCATCTGGAGCCCCGAGCCCAGCAGCTTGACCGTGGCTATGCCCTGGCCGTTGGTCTCGGCCTTGAAGGCAAAAGTATTGGGCTTGGTGCTGAAGTCGGCGTAGGTGGCATGCACCTTGGCCTTGGCCAGGGGCTGGTCCTTGAACCACACCTTGATCTTCAGGGTGTCGCCTTTTTTGAGCTTGCCGACGTCCTGCAGGGGTACGATCTCCAGGATGTCGCCCACCCTTTTGTCCACGCCGGCGCCGCTCCCCACTGGGACCAGGGCTTTGGTGCGCAGGTCGTAGTGGAAGCAGGTGATGACCTCCTTGAGTCCCTCTTTGGTGCCACGCTTGTAGCCCTCGGTGGTCTTGGTCACATAGCCGGTCTTATAGGCGGCCAAAGCCAGGTAGGTTCCCGCCTGGCCGGGCATGAACTCATACTGCATGGGGGCCTTGGAGCTCAGCTTGACCGCCTGGCCCGTGGGTCCCAGTGCCTTCACGCTCTTGATCTTGTCTGGATTCAGCTTGTCGGTCTTGGGGAAATGGTGGCCCCATCCAATGGATAGGGTACAGGGCTGTTTCAGCTTGGCCTGTTCCGGGCTGATGTTCAGCCATAGGAAGTGGGCCCAGGCCGGGGTCGCAAGCAGCAGCACTGCCGCCAGCGCCGCCAGCAGTCCTAATCTTTTCATCGGATTCTCCTAGCATGAACCCAGGAAAGACCGCCCCGCCTCGGCGGGACGGCCCCCTGGCTTTGGTCGCTTGGTTACTTTGCGTCTATTGCTTCTTTTGCTTCTCTTGGGCCCGCCTCTGGCCCCGGCGCATGGCTTGTTCGTAGGGCTGGCCCTCCAGGAAGCGGCCCACGAACAGCAGCCCCATGAAGCGCTCCTTGTCCTTGGCCAGCTTGGGCCCCATGTCGCCCACCGTGCCTTTCACCACCCGCTCCTTTTCGGGATACCCGGCCCAGAACACGCAGGCCACCGGCATGTCGGCCGGCAGGTAGCGCCCCAGGTTTTCGAACAGCTTCACCGGGTTGCCGAGGGCCATGTACAGGACCAGGGTGTGATCGTACTTGGCCAGGTCCTTGAGCACCTGCTGCGCCTGGGGGCTATCCGGGTCGAACTTCATGGAGGCATTGGCCCCGGACCTTCCGATCAGGAACATGGGGGCGGTCTGCACCACGAAGCGGGTGTTGTGGGCCGGGATGGTGCTGCGCTTGAGCGCGGCCATGGCCGCGGCGTCACAGCCCATGCCCGGCACGATCACCACGTCGTTAGGGTCGAAGAACTCCACGTACCAGTGGCTGGGGCCGAACAGGCAGGGGTTGCCCGAGTCCAAAAGCCCCACGTTTTTCCCTTTGGCCAGGGCCTCTTTTATGGTGGCCACGTTGCGGTCGCGGCCCTTGAAGCGCTCCACCCGGTACTTGGCCCGCTCCTCCTTGTTTAGCTTGCGGTAGGGCTTGCCCTTGTAGTCCCAGCGCCCCTTCCAGGGATTGAAGAGCACGGGGGTGTCGCCGATGTATTCGGCGAAGAGCTTGCAATGTCTGTCGTCGGCGATGATGAAGTCCATCTTTTTGATGGTGTCCAAGGCCCGGAGCGTGGCGTTCTGCGGCCCGGACGGCCCGGTGCCGATGACATAAAAGGCGCCGCGGCCCCAGGCGCCGGCCACGGCCGGCGAAAGGACCAGGGCCGACACCACCAACACCAGGCAGATCGCCGCTCTCTTCCTCATGGTTATTCGCATGTTGTTCACCCCTCGTTTGGGCTGATTAGAACTTGGTGCTCAAACGCAGGCCATAGACCTGACGCGGCATGTTGTAGCCGGCAATCTCCTGGTACTCCTCGCCCAAGAGGTTGCTGACATAGAATGCGGCCGTGAAGTTAAACAGCCCCAGCCTGAAGTGCTGCTCCAGGCCTGCATCCACCACAAAGTAGGCGTCCAGGGTCTCGCCCTTTTGCGCCGGCCGTTCGCTGGCATAGCGGCCGGAAACCTGCAGGAATCCGTCTTTCCATGCCTCGTAGCGGGCCAGGGCCTTGACCTTGTGCTTGGGCAGCAGCTCGGGCAGATAGTAGGTGAAGTTGGCGTCGTATGGGGTCTGATCCGCGTTCACTTCTTGATAGTTGTAGGCCAGGGTGGCCTGGAGTTTGCCCAGGCGCAGGGCCGCTTCAAACTCCGCGCCGTACAGGACTACGTTGGGGATGTTGTAAAGGCAGTCCGAACCCAGGCCCGAGCCCGGGGCGGTAATGCCGTTGTCGTTGATAAAGTCTTCAATGTCGTAGTAGAAAACCGCACCCCGGAAGGTGATCGGCTGCCAGTTTTGGATGATGCCTACCTCATATTCCCAGGCCGTTTCCGGCTTGAGCTCTGGATTGTCTTTGTCGGCGCACCGCGCCCACCAGAAGTAGTCTCACGGACATGGCAGCCGCAGGGATCGGCTGACCGCGGCATAAAGGGCGGTGTCGTTGGTGACCTGGTAGTCCATCTTCAGACTGGGGTAAAAGCCGTCGTCGTCTTGGTCCTTGCCTCCGGTCGGGAAGGCAGGCTGGGTGCCGCCGGTCTCGAACCAGGCATAATAGGTGCCCATGTCAATGTGGTAGTAACGCACGCCCGGGGTTATGGTGAAGCGGCCGTACTGAATTACATCCTGGATGTAAAGCGAGTAAACCCGGTAGGTGGCGTCGTCCATCTTGGGCCAACCGATGGTCGAGTTCTCATCGTTGGGCGTGCCCAGTTCCTGATATTCGGCTCCAAAGGTCAGGCTGTTGTAATCACCCAGCTTGAGGTCGCTCATTTGGGCGATCACTCCGCGGGTGAGGTCGCTGGAGAAGTTGTTTACGTAGTTGCCGCCGGAGTAGTAGTGGGCCCAGCGTTTGCCCTCGGTGGAAAAGCCGTGCACCTTGAACTCCCCGCCCAGGACCTGCCACGTGTAGATCAGGTCCTGGTAGGTTATGTCCCGGGTCCAATAGGGCACTTTCCCGCCGGCGGGCTGGGTAGCAGGCGGCACGTGGCGCAATTGGTCGGCGGTGCCCAAGAAGGTGGGGTAGCTGGGGTCCCAGGTCGGGCTGGACGGATCGTTGACCACCGGGAAGCCGTATTCCACGTTGGCGTGCTTCACCCCAAAGGTCAGGTTCATGTCCTTGGGCAGATAAAAGCTGATATGACCGTTGAAGTTCTGGGTTTTTTGATAGTTGTTGCGCAGGTAGCCGTCGGTTGCGTTGTCTGAGAACGAAAGATTGTACCCGAAGACGTTGGCCACCCCGCCTTTTACGCTGGCCATTCCGTACCTGGTTTCAAAGGACCCGTAACCAGCCTCGGCCTTTACGTCCGGCTTGAGATCAGCGGTTTTTTTGCCCTTTTTGGTGATGATGTTGATCACGCCGCCGATGGCAAAGGGGTGCAGCACTGAATGGCCGCCCCGGATGATCTCAATGCTCTCCACGTCGTCCATGTTCAGGCTGGACCAGTCAACGATGTAACGGCCCATGTGGCCGGTGTGGTTGATGCGGCGGCCGTCGATTTCAATCACCATGCGGCCTTCGTTAACGCCGCGTATGGAGACCTCGTCGCCCGGGCTGGCCATGAGCGGGTTGGTGCGCTGCACGTCCACGCCGCCGATCTCGGTCAGAACGTCGATCACGGTGCGCACCCCACCGGGGCGCTTGAACTTGTCCATGTCGATCACGGTCTTCTCGGGCGTGATCTCCACACCGGGCTGGGTGGAGATGACGGTCATCTCCTCCAGCTTGGTTGCTTTTTGTGCTGACGTTTCCTCGGGCTGTTCAGTCGCCGCCATGGACGGCGGCGCGCCCAAGGCCAACATGCCGGTCAAGAGCAGACAGGCCGTCAGAAAAACCTGTCTACCAAACCATTTCACAGGCATTACAAACACCTCCTTTGCATAAAAAAAGCCATGAACAGCCCCACCGTCTGGCGGTTAAGAGGCCATTCATGGCTAAGTATTTGCTTAAGGGTAGGGCGCACCCACCCCTAAGTTGTCGATCTGGATTCTATTTCAAGCCATGTGCAAGCGTTGCCGGATGCACCCTTACTGAATGCGTTATTCGCCTACACGTATTAGGGCTTATAAATCATCCGATTTGCTTCGTCAAGCTTTTATCGGCCAGGCATCTGGCCTTGCCGGAGTGGCCGCGGCAAGGGCCCGGGCACCAACGGATTTATGAACACGATCTTCGATGGAGTGTCCTTAGGTGAGGTTCACAGCAACGAATTAGATGCAAGGGTGAATGGAAACTAGCCTAAAAAGACATGCCAGAAAAAATTGCTCCTGTGGGTCTAGGCCGGGCCGGAAATGATTGCCTTGGTCTGGTTTGATTCCATGCGCTCCGGCATGACCGCCGTCATGGTAGGGCGGGGCGTGTTTATCTATTATGCTGGGGATTTTGGCTTCATGGTGTAGCTCCCTCAGTTCGCTCCTTGGCCGTTTGACCCGACGCCCTGAGTTCCGGAGGAGACATGCAATCGCCGACGCCTTATTGGAACCCCTATCTGGAGACCATGCCCCTGGAGCGGCTGCGCGCGTCCCAGCTGAGCCGCTTCCGGAGCATTCTTACCTGGGCCTGGGACCACTCGCCCTGGTACCGCGAGTTCTACCAGGCGGCCGGCCTGGAGCCGGGCGACATCCAGACCTGGGAGGACGCGCGGCGGGTGCCCAAGGTGGACAAGGGCATGCTCAAGGGCGCCCAGGAGCAGGAGCCCTTCCCCTACGGCAGCCGGCTGTGCGTGCCCCTGGACCAGGTGGCCGAGTTCCGCCAGACCTCGGGCACCACCGGCACCCCGGTGTACCAGGCCGACACCTGGCAGGACTGGGAGTGGTGGGCCGAGGCCTGGTGCTACATCCTCTGGTCCCAGGGCTACCGGCCCAGGGACCGGGTGTTCATCCCCTTTGGCTACAACATCTTCGTGGCCTTTTGGGCCGGCCACTACGCCTGCGAAAAGATCGGCTGCGAGGTGGTGCCCGGCGGGGTGTTGGACACCGCCTCGCGGGTGCTCAAGATCCAGGAGCTGAAGGCCACGGCCATGATGGGCACGCCCACCTATATGCTCAACATGGCCGACGTGGCCCGGCACAAGCTGGGCCTGGAGCCGGCCGAACTGAGCATCGAAAAGATCACCTGCGCCGGGGAGCCCGGGGCCTCCATCCCCAGCACCAAGCAACGCATCGAGAGCGCCTGGGGGGCCAAGCTCTATGACCACGCCGGGGCCACCGAGATCGGGGCATGGAGCTACGAGTGCGCGGCCCAGCCCGGCGGGCTGCACGTGAACGAGGCCCTGTTTCTGGTGGAGATCGAGGACCTGGTCACCGGCGAGATCATCGACCAGCCGGGCAAGCGGGGCAAGATGATCATCACCGCCCTGGACCGCCGGGCCCAGCCCTGCATCCGCTTTGACTCCAAGGACCTCATCGAGTGGGCTCCCGATCCCTGCCCCTGCGGCCGGACTTTCCGCCTTATCAAGGGCGGGGTGCGGGGCCGGGCCGACGACATCACCAAGGTCAAGGGGGTGCTGCTGTCGCCTTCGGCCATCGAGGCGGTGGTGCGCGGCTTCGCCGAGCTGGCCGACGAGTACGAGGTGGTGGTGGAGCGCATAGGCGACAGTGAGCGCATCACCCTGAAGATCGAGTTCAATCCCGGGGCCGAGGGCGATCAGGAAGAAACCCTGGCCGCGCTCAAGAACGAGCTGCGCCTCAAGACCAACCTGGGCTATGTCATAGAGGTGCATCCCCTGGGCGCCCTGACCCGCTACGAGGTCAAGGCGCGGCGCTTCAAGGACCTGCGCGAGGGGCATTAGGGAAAGAGAGGTCAGCATGGATCAGGCCAAGATCGATTCCCTGCGGCAGCGGGCCGCCCGTTTGCGCGCGGAGCTGGAGGCCCTGTGCGCCGAGGCGGGCGACTTCCCGGCCGTGTCCCGGAACGCGGCGCGCATCTCGGCCAGCCTGGCCATGATCTCTCTCAGCCTGGGCCTGGACGCCTCGGGCGCGGAGACCGAAGGCCCGATTGCCAATTAATTCCTAAAATCCAGGGCCCGCGCCACCCGCACGCCCGCATACCCAACCACAAGTCAATAATTCGTGGCACGCCAGCCGAAAAACCACTAACTTAGTCAGGGTGCGGTTTGCACCCAGCTACGGCTTTACCAAATAAATAGCCATGGTGAATTATGCGGACAAAAGAAAGAGATGCACACATGTGGCAACGCTCGGTTTGTTGCAAGGACTGTCCTGACTCCTGCGGCCTGTTGGTCAAGGTGGATCAAGGCCGCATCGTGGCGGTCAAGGGCGACCCGGAGCACCCCTTCACCCAGGGCTTCCTGTGCAAGAAGGCCGGCCACTTCCCGGAGCACGTCCACTCGCCAACGCGCATCACCACTCCGCTCAAGCGCTCCGGTCCCAAGGGCGCGGGCCAGTTCACGCCCGTATCCTGGGACCAGGCCCTAGACGAGGTGGCCTTGCGCTTGGGCGATATCGCCGCCGAGCATGGACCCGAGGCCATCCTGCCCTACTCCTACGCCGGGACCATGGGCCTGGTGCAGCGCCACGCGGGCCACGCCCTGTTCCATCGCCTGGGGGCCAGCCGCCTGCTCTACACCATCTGCAGCCCGGCGGCCTCGGCCGGCCTGCAGGTCAGCCTGGGGCCGGGCCCCAGCTGCGAGGTGGAAGGCGCGGCGAGTTCGGACTACATCCTGGTCTGGGGCTCCAACATCCTGACCACCAATCTGCACGCCTGGCCCTGGCTGCAAAAGGCCCGTTCGCAAGGGGCCAAGATCGTGGTCATCGACCCCTATCGCAACCGCACCGCGGCCAAGGCGGACCGGCATCTGATGCTCAAGGCGGGCAGCGACGCGGCCCTGGCCCTGGGCATGATGTCGGTGCTCATCAATGAGGGGCTCATTGACCAGGACTACATCGCCGCCTCCACCGTGGGCTTCGAGGAGCTTGCCGAGCGGGCGGCACAGTACCCGCCCGCGCGCACGGCCCAGCTCACCGGCCTGAGCGAGGAGGAGGTCGTGCAGACGGCCCGGGAGTACGGCCGGGCTAGCGCTCCCTTTATCCGCACCGGGGTGGGGCCGGCCCGCCAGCTGGCCGGGGGCATGGCCCTCAGAACCATCGCTCTGCTGCCCGCCCTGGTTGGGGCCTATGCCCAGACGGGCGGGGGCCTGGCCCGCTCCCTGGGCGGCGCGCCCTCGGACGTGAGCGCCCTGACCCGGCCCGACCTGTGTCCGCCAAACACCCGGACGGTGAACATGGTGCGCCTGGGCTCGGCCCTCACCGAGCTGGAGGGCTCGCCCATCAAGGCCCTGTACTCGTATCTGTGCAACCCCGCGGCCGTGGCTCCCCAGTCCCGCCAGGTCATGGCCGGCCTGGCCCGGGAGGACCTGTTCCTGGTGGTGCATGAGATGTTCCTCACCGACACCGCCCGCCACGCGGACGTCATCCTGCCCGGGGCCAGCTCATTCGAGGTCAGCGATTTGTACCGCTCCTACGGCCACAACTATTTGCAGATGGCCCGGCCGGTGATTCCGCCGGTGGGTCAGTCCCGGCCCACCCTGGCCATCTTCCAGGACCTGGCCTCCCGCCTGGGCTTCACGGACGAGGTCTTTTCCCAGGACGAGGACTACTTCATGCGCGCCTTCCTGGCCACGGACTCGCCCCAACTGGCGGGCCTGGATATGGAGCGGCTCTGGCAGGGCCATGCGGTGCGCCTGAACATCCCGGCCAACCCCTATGCCTCGGGCTTCAACACCCCCTCGGGCAAGGTGGAGCTTTTTTCCCAGGCCATGGCCGACCAGGGCTTGGACCCCCTGCCCGACGGCGCGGTGGTGCGCGACCCCGAGGGCGGCGAGGAGTTCCCCCTGGAGCTCATAACCCCGCCCCACCATCTGATGCTCAACTCGGCCTTTAACGAGATCGCGGCCCTGCGCGAGCAGGCCGGCCGGCCCCTGGTGAAGATCCACCCGGAAGCGGCCGCTGCCCGGGGCATCGGCGACGGCCAGGAGATAAGGGTGTTCAACTCCCGGGGCGAGTGCCGCCTCTGGGCCCAGGTCACCGAAGACACCCGGCCCGAGCTGCTGGTGTTGGAGGGCATCCACTGGCCCGGCTTCTTCGCGGACGGGGCGGGGGCCAACCAGCTCACCAGCCAGCGCCTGGCCGACATGGGCAACACCTGCGCCTTTCACTGCAGCGCGGTGCAGGCCGTCCCGGCCTGAGGCCCATGGCCCCGTGGTCCGAAGAGCGCCTGGTCCTGGAGCTGGGGGGCTTTGCCCTGGACGCGGCTTTGGTGATGCCGCCCCAGGCCAGGGGAGGGGTGGCCTTGGCCCACGGACGGGTGGACGACCTGGACCATCCCAGCCTCATGGCCGTGGCCCGAGGCGCGGCCCAAGCGGGCTGGGCCTGTGTGCGCTGCAACTTCCCCTATCGCCAACAGAGCCGCCGGGAGCCTGATGCCTTTGAAACCTTGGTAAGGGTGCATCTGGCTCTGGCCGGCTGGCTGATGGGCCGGCTGCCGGCTGAATCGCGGCGCCTGGTTCTGGCCGGCAAGTCCCAAGGCTCGCGCACCGCCCTGGCCGCGTCAAGGCGGATCGAGGCCGCGGGCCTGATCCTGCTGGGCTACCCCCTGCACCCGGCCCGGGAGCGGCATATACGCCCGGACGAGCCCCTGGCCCAGGTGGGCCTGCCCCTGCTGGTGGTGCAGGGCACCCGCGACCCCCTGGCCCGGCCCGGGCTGCTGGAGCCCCTGCTGGAGCGCCTGCCCGGCCCAATGGAGCGCCTTTTTATCGCGCAGGGCTCCCACGCCTTTGCCGTGCCCCACGGCCCCAAGGCCCAGGCGGCGGTGTGGCAAGACATTGCCCAGGCCACAGAGGGCTTTCTGGCGGGGTCAGCCCGGATATCTCATGGAGGCTGCGCGGCATTGGACAACAATTGAGCATTCATGGGCCCTCCGAGGAAAAGGGACCAGCATCATCAGGGCACAGTTTATCCCAAGGACCGGCACAGCCGGACGCACGGCCTTCATGGAATATCCGGGCTAAATGGCGATTGAAACCATGCCGCTGCCTTGGTAGAGTTTTTTATCACGCCATGATCACAGCTCCTTAGCCGTGGGCGGGCCCGCCCCGCCTGGAGAGATGCGCAGGTCATGACCCAAGAGATGGACAAAGAGCGCTCTTGCGCGGCCGACCCCCCCCTGGCCGGCGGCGGCCTGGAGACCGCGGCCATACGGGGCCTGAGCGAGGCGGCCGATCTGGGCGGCCTGGTGGACTTTTTGGCCCTGGTGCTGGACAATGTTTACTCGGGCATCATCGTCTGCGACACCGGCTGCCGCATCGTGTTCATGAACCGGGTCTACGGCGAGCTGCTGGGCATCGACCCCCGCCAGGCGGTGGGCGACCCGCTCAACAAGTACTTCCCCCACAGCCGCATGCCCCAGGTGCTCACCACCGGCCGCACCGAGCTGGGCCAGCGATGTTCCCTCAACACCGAGATGCCCATGCTGGTCAACCGCATCCCCCTGAAGATCAAGGGCCGGGTGGTGGGGGTGATCCTGCAGACCATCTTCCGCGACTACAAGGCCATGACCGACCTTATGTCCCGGCTCAAGGGCCTGGAGCGGGAGGTCAGCTATTACAAGAAGGGCCTGGACCGGGTGCTCTCGCCGCTTTACAGCTTTGACAGCATCATCGGCTCCAGTCCGGCCCTGGCCGAGGTCAAGGCCATGGCCGCCAAGTACGCCCGCACCGAGGCGCCGGTGCTCATCACCGGGGCCACCGGCACGGGCAAGGAGATGTTCGCCCACGCGGTGCACGCCGCCTCGCCGCGCTCCAAGGGCCCCTTTGTGTGCGTCAACTGCGCGGCCATCCCCCGCGAGCTGTTGGAGAGCGAGCTGTTCGGCTACGAGTCCGGGGCCTTCACCGGAGCCAGCAAAAAGGGCAAGGTGGGCCAGATCCAACTGGCCAATCATGGCACCGTGTTTTTGGACGAGATCGGCGAGCTGAGCCCCAAGGCCCAGGTCAAGCTCCTCAGGGTGCTGGAGACCAAGATGCTCGAGCGTCTGGGCGGGGTCAAGCCGGTGAGGGTGGACTTCCGCCTGGTGGCGGCCACCAACCGCGACCTCAAGGAGATGATGGGCCGGGACGAGTTCCGCGACGACCTCTACTACCGTCTGAGCACCATGGCCGTGCACATACCCTCCCTGAGCCGGCGGGTGGAGGACATCGGAGCCCTGGTCAGGCACTTTTTGGCGGCCATGGACCGGCCCGAGATCGGGGTGAGTCCGGCGGCCATGGAGGCCCTGGGCGCCTATGCCTGGCCCGGCAATGTGCGCGAGTTGAAAAACGTGGTGGAGCGGGCCATAAGCCTCGGTGAAAACGGGGTGATCGGCGCGGAGCAGCTTCCAACCGAGGTGCTGCGGCCCGGCTCGGACACGGGCCAGGTGTTCGGATATTCGGACAGTGGGCTGTCCGAGGAGATGGCCCGCTTTGAAAAGGCCCTCATCGAGCGCGCCCTGGCCCTTAATGAGGGCAACATGTCCAAGACCGCGAAACAGCTTGGCATCTCGCGCTCAACCCTGTACGAGAAATGCAAACGCCACAGCCTGGATTCGCCCGCCGCCCAGCCGGCCTGATCTCTCCCGCGCCTTTTTGTACGCCCGGCCGGACATGTCCGCGATTCCGGACACCTAAAAGCGGCTCCTGAAAATCATTCTTCCTTTTTCCGCTCTGTTTTCACCAAGTCGCAAGCTAGAATTCTTTTTGTATCCTTTGGCCTTAAATGCGCAGCTCGATGGTGGGAAATAGTTTTGGCCCGCTTTGGCATGGTTCTTGTTATATAAGGCGCAATCAATGTTGAATTCAGCAGCACTTTCGCCATTTGGAGGAAAAATGCGATGACAACCTACCGGGTTTCAAGGAAGGACTTTGTGGTCCCCCGGTGCACCGACGCCTGTCCGGCTGGAGTTGACGTGCCCCGCTACATCAGAGCGGTCAAGGACGGCAACTTCGACCAGGCGGTGGCGGTTCTGCGCGAACGCCTGCCTTTGCCGGTGGTCTGCGCCGACGCCTGTTTCGCGCCCTGCGAGGACGTCTGCGCCTACAGGCAGTTCGGGGAGCCCATCGCCATCCGGGCCATCAAACGGGCCGCGGTGGACAAGGGCGGCGACGCCTGGAAACAGCACAAAAAAGTGGCCGATGCCAGCGGCAAGAAGGTGGCCGTGGTCGGGGCCGGGCCGGCTGGGCTCACCGCGGCCTACTATCTGGCCACCCTGGGTCACGCGGTCACCTTGTTCGACGCCTTTCCCGAGCCGGGCGGCATGATGCGCTACGGCATCCCCAGCTACCGCCTGCCCGAGGCCCGCTTGCAGCGCGACGTGCAGGAGATCCTGGACCTGGGCGTGGAGTTCAAGGGCTCCACCGTGGTTGGTTCGGACGTCTCCCTGGCGGAGCTTAAGAAAGACTTTGACGCGGTGTTCGTGGCTTCGGGAGCCAACTCCTCGGCCCGCATCCCCTTGGAGGGATCGGACAAGGACGGCGTGCTCTGGGGCTGGGAGTTCCTGCGCGACGTGGGCCTGGGCTCTGAGTTCGAGCTGGGTGATAAGGTCGTGGTGGTGGGCGGCGGCAACGTGGCCATCGACGTGGCCCTGACCGCCAAGCGCCTGGGCGCGGGCGAGGTGCAGCTCTACTGTCTGGAGCAGCGCGCCGAGATGCCCGCCCACCCCTGGGAGGTGAACCTGGCCGAGGAAGAGGGCGTGGTCATTAACAACGGCTGGGGCCCCAAGGAGGTCCTGGGCGGCGGCGAGGCCAGCGGCATCGGCTTCAAGGCCTGCACCCAGGTCTTTGACAAGTCCGGCGCCTTCAACCCCATCTACAACGAGGGCATCACCACCACCAACACCGCCGACACCGTGATCCTGGCCATCGGCCAGAGCCCGGTGCTGGAGTTTCTGTCCGGCGAGGCGGTTCAGACCCAGGGTAACCGCATCGTGGCGGGCGAGGACCTGGCCACCGCGGACAAGGGCGTGTTCGCCGGCGGCGACGTGGTCTCCGGCCCGGCCTCCATCATCGCCGGGGTGGCCCAGGGACGCGCGGCGGCCGAGAACATCGACAAGTTCCTGGGCGGCGCGGGCGACATCGCCGAGACCCTGGCCGAGGCCGAGGATGAGGTGGAGCTCACCCCGCTGACCGGCGAGGTGCTGCCCCGGGCCAAGCAGCCCCATCTGCACCCCTGGGAGTGCGGGGACAACTTCGACCAGGTGGAGCTGCCCATGGCCGACACGGCCATCAAGGCCGAGGCCAAGCGCTGCCTGCAGTGCGACGCCCGCCTCTTTGAGGTGGTGCTGGACGTGGAGAACTGCAAGGAGTGCGGCTACTGCGCCGAAGTCTGCGGAGTGGAGACCTTTGGTCCGGCCGAGCTGTTCAACACCAAGGGTTACCGGCCCATGGAGGTCAAGTCCCCGGATTGGTGCGTGGGCTGCTTCCAGTGCTACTTCTCGTGCCCTGACTTCGCCATCGGCGTGCGCGAAAAAAGCGCCTAGCCGCGGGAGGTTCAAGCAATGAAAAGATTCTTAGAAACAGGCAACTTCGCCATCACCGAGGGCGCGATCCTGGCGGGATGCCGCTTCTTCTGCGGCTATCCCATCACCCCGGCCACCGAGCTGGCCGAGGCCATGAGCCTGCGCCTGCCCCAGGAAGGTGGCGTCTATCTCCAGGCCGAGGACGAGTGCGGGGCCATGCACGTGTGCATCGGCGCCTCCCTGGGCGGCATGAAGGCTATGACCGCCACCTCGGGGCCTGGCTACATCCTCTACGCCGACCCCTTTGGCTGGGCCCTGGGCTGCGAGATGCCCCTGGTGGTGGTCAACTCGGGCCGGGTGGGTCCGGTCAGCGGCATCACCGGCGCGCCGGGCCAGGGTGAGTTCTACCTCACCCGCTACCCCACCCAGGGCGGCAACTTCGAGTGCATCACCCTGGCCCCCAACTCGGCCCAGGAGGCCATGGCCATGGTGGTGGAGGCCTTCTATCTGGCCGAGCGCTTCCGCATGCCCATCACCGTCTTGGGCGACCAGCTCATCACCGACGGCTTCGAGGACATCACCGTTCCCGAGAACGAGGACGAGATGAAGGAGATGGGCTTTAGGACCTTTGAGCGCACCTTCTGCGCCGGGCCTGAGTTCTACCCCTTCACCGACGAGTTGGACATCCCGCCGGTGCAGATGGGCTCGGGCGCGGGCGGCCTGTGTTCGGACTGGACCCCCACGGTGGAGGGCTATGACATCGAGGAGGTGGAGGCCCACCACAAGCACGCCTATAGGCTCATCTACAAGGTGCGCAACAACCGCGACGTGTTCAACCATCTGTATGAGAAGAAGTACATGGACGACGACCCCGACCTGGTGGTGGTCTCCTATGGCACGCCTTCCAGGGTGGTCAACACGGCGGTGGACCGGGCCCGCAGCCAGGGCCTGAAGGTCGGGGCGCTTCGCCTGATCAACCTGTGGCCCTTCCCGGATGAGCACTTCACCCGCAAGACCAAGTACCTGTCCGTGGAGCTCAACTGGGACGGCGAGCTGGTCCGCGAGGTGCAGCGGGCCGCGCCCAAGGACTCCGAGGTGCACTTCCTGGGGACCTGCGGCGATCTGCCCACCATCCCCGATCTCATCGAGACCTTTGAGAAGCTACTCAAGGACCAGCCCCTGGAGCGCAAGGGCTGGGAGCTGGAGGCCTGGTAATGCAGTATTCCTCAGCCAGCCTTATAGACAAGTACCTGCGCACCCGCAAGATTCCCAGCACCGCCTGCTCGGGATGCGGGCTGGGCATCAACCACAAGGTGGTTATCCAGGCCATTGACGAGCTGGACCTGGGCGTCGACGACATCATCTGGGGCACCTCCATCGGCTGCGCCGGCCGCCAGACATTCGCCACCTGGAAGGGCGACGGATTCGCCGGCACCCACGGCCGGGTCTATGCAATCGCCCGCGGCCTCAGGATCGCCCTGCCCCCGGAGAAGAAGATCATCTGCACCGTGGGCGACGGCGACGCATTCGGCATCGGCCTGATGCACCTGATCCACTCGGCCCGCAACAACGTGGACATGACGGTAATCGTCAACGACAACCTGGGCTACCAGTCCACCGGCGGTCAGTTCGGCTTCACCACTCCCCAGGGAGCGCACACCGACTCCAGCCCCTACGGCATGTTCGAGCACAACCTGATGAGCGAGGGCATGGACGTGATGCACATCCTCAAGGGGGCCGGGGCCACCTTCCTGGCCCGCCACGTGGCCATGGACGGCCAGCGGGCGGTGGACAGCGTGAAACGGGCCATCGAAAACCCGGGCTTCTCCCTGGTGCACATGCCCTATCCCTGTCCCACCAACTTTGCCTCCCGCGAGCTGGGCTCGCGCAACCAGGTGAACATCTACCGCTGGATAAAGGAGCGGGCCAAGCCCCTGGAAGAGGCGGACGAGGACACGGTGTGGGCCACCGGCGTGTGGCACGACGCCTCCGGGTCC
>Ga0272444_10001559_pt1 | contig 21949 bp, 14 predicted proteins | sample SSMForm13_FD_201033 | JGI IMG/M metagenome (GOLD analysis project Ga0272444, IMG submission 201033) | Marine sediment archaeal communities from Little Sippewissett salt marsh, Falmouth, MA, United States - SSM-Form-13 | ecosystem: Environmental > Aquatic > Marine > Wetlands > Sediment ...
GATATCACAAACTATATCAAAGTTAGTTTTTGATATATTGAACTATATCAAAATATCCTTTTCATCAAGTCGACTGACAATAGGACAATAATTCTTCATCAACATTGATACTCAGCCGCATTGAGTCGCCCTGCTTTCAGTCGATAGACAGTATCACAAAAAGAACTCACCAACGCCGGGTCATGGCTGATCAGCACCATGCAGATATCCCGTTCTTTTTGAAGTTTCTCCAGCAGCCGGATAATTCGCGCCTGGGTCAGGACATCCAGCATGGCCGTGGGCTCGTCCAGGACAAGCAGTTTGGGCTGCATGCAAAGGGCCCGGGCAATGGCCATGCGCTGCAGTTCTCCACCGGAAAGTTGCGCCGGTCGGCGGGCCAGCAGGGATGCGTCCAAATCCACGGCATCCAGCATGGCCGCCAAATCCGACGATGCCGGCCGCCGGCCTTGCAGCAAGAACGGCTCGGCAAGGCTGAGGGCCAGGGTCCAGCGCGGATCAAACGTACTTTCCGGGTGCTGAAAAACCATCTGTAATTGCTGCCCCAGACGTCGGCGTATTCTGGGTTTGGCCGCCCACAGGTCCACATCACCGAGGCGAAGCCGGCCCTGGTCCGGTTTCAGGATACCCGCCAGGATCAACCCCAGGGTGGTTTTACCCGCCCCGCTGCGCCCCACGATACCCACGCGCTGTCCCTTTCGAAGCGAAAGATTAACGTTTTCGAACACGGGTCGCAGGTGGCGATGCATCCACCCCGTGCCATAGGCTTTGGATATGTGGTCCGCCTCAACGCGCATACTGCCAGCACCTCACCTGATGGCCCCGCAATGTCTCCAGGGGCGGTTTGCGTCGACAACGCTCGTCGGCCTGGCGGCACAGGGGGCGGTACGGACATCCGTCGCGATCTCCCGGATGGTCATGCCACCCGTTGCCGTTGATGTCGTTGATATCCATCCCCCGGGAGGGCTGGGCTGCAACCAGCGCATGAGAATAGGGATGCAACGGCGCAACCGAAAACACGGCCGAGGGTGCCAATTCAACCACCAAACCGTTCATCATTACCATGATCCACCCATCCAGAGCCTGGGCAAATGCCAGGTCATGGGTGACCACCAGCAGGGTTTCATCGGTCAGGGCCTTGAGCAGGCTGGTGATCGCTTGCACGGCATCAGGATCGAGACCTTTGGTCGGCTCGTCGGCCAGCAGCAGGCGCGGCTTGCCGACCAGTGCCATGGCCAGCAACACCCGCTGGCGCATACCGCCGGACAACTGGTGGGGATAGGTCCGCGTGTATCCCCGCCTTTTGGGAAGCCCCACCGCGATCAATCGTTTGCACGCCAACCGGTACGCCTGACTGTGACTGCAGTTTTGATTGATCATGGCCCGTTCCCCCACCTGGCGGGCGATGCTGAGAACAGGGTTCAGGGCCTCACCGCCATTTTGGGGGATATAACCGGTCGTTGTCCCCCGGTGAACAAGAAGCCGATCGCGGCCCATGCCTCCCAACTCCTCCCCGGAAATGCATATGCGTCCCCTTGTCCGGGCATCCGGCGGCAGCAGTCCCAAAAGGGACAGCAGCAATAAACTCTTGCCGCTGCCCGTGGCGCCGACAATGGCAATCTTCTCACCAGTCTCGACGGTCAGGTCCAGGTGGTCCACTACGCGCGAACGTCCATTTGCGGCCCGGGGAAAAGTGATGGTCAGATCCTTTACGCTGAGCAGCGAAGCGTTGTTGCGGGGGATTGCCTGACGATCGTCCACGGCTGCGGATCGTCGCGACACTGAGGGCGGACCGGCAATCGATCCCCGGTGGGTGAGAAAATGGCCAAGCATGTAAAAAAGCATCACCGACAGGGAAATACCCGCCAAGGGCGGAAGCATCCACCACCAGGCGCCCTTGAGCAAAGCCGCACCGGTAAAGGCCGCGTGCAGCATACTGCCCCAGGATGGATTGAGCGGATCACCAAGGCCCAAAAAGCTGATCCCCGCTTCGGCCAGCATGGCGCCCGCCACCGTGAGTGCAGCCTTGGCCAAAAGCAGATCAGCGCAATTGGGCAGAATATGACAGCGAATCAGGTAAACGGTGCCGGCCCCCATGCTGCGGGCATTGACAATAAAGGGCTGCTCGCGAAGGGACAGCACCCGGGCATAAACCACACGCGCCGTGGACGGCCAGACGGTCAGGGCGATCACCAGAAACACATTTTCGATGCCTGATCCTAAATATACCGCCAGGACGATCACCAGCGGCAGGCTGGGAATCAGCATGACCATGTCGGTTGTACGCATCAAGAGACTGCCGGCCAGCGAGCGTCGGTAACCGGCCACGCACCCGACCACCGCGCCGATCAGGGTGGCCACCAGGGCGGCCCCCATCCCCAGGGTCAGAGAGGTTGCCGTGGATCGTAAAAGCAACCTCAGCAGATCACGCCCCGAACTGTCCGTTCCCAAAAGGTGCCCGGGACCAGGCGGCTGGCAAGGCAGATAAACTGGCGCAGCCTCGATGTGCCTGAATAAGACGACCACCGCGACAAGTGCCAAGGCGGTCAACACGGCGGCCTGCCATGGTCTGTGCGCTTTTCTATTCAACCGGTACTCCTTCGGCAATTCGTGGATCGATCCGTCCGCCCACCAGGTCGGCCAATGCATTGGCAACCAGAACACTCACGGCCAGGGCGGTCAGGGCGCCCGACAGCATCGGATAATCCCGGGCCAGGACCGCCTGATAGACCAGCGTGCCCATGCCCTGCCAGGAGAAAACCACCTCCACCAGCAGGGTCCCGCCCACCATGAATCCCAGATTCAGCCCCACAACGGCAACGAACGCCGGCATGGTATTGGGCAAAATATGGCCGTAGAGCACTTGACGATCGGTAAGCCCTTTGGACAAAGCGGTGATGACATAGGAATGGTCAATCTCAAGGCCCACCAGATGACGCATGATCATGGTCTTGTAGGCCGTCCCATGCAGGACCACGACGGCAAAGGGCAGCAGCCACTGCCCCAATGCGGCCCAGGTTCCATCCCCTGGGATAGCCATACTGGTCAATGGCAAGGGGACCCAGCGGGACACCGCCACCAAGGCCAGCAGGCCGATACAATAGGCCGGAAGCGAGTAAAGGCAGAGCATAAAATGGCTCAGCAACAGATAGCGACGATCCCTTTTTCGCCATCCGGCCACGGCCCCCAGCCACCCGCCGGCAAGCGTGCTCACGAGAAGGGCAGGCACCAGCAGCGTCAGAGTCCATTGCAGCCGCAGGCCAATGACCTGCCGCACCGGCTGCCCGAAACGATGGGACCACCCCCAGTTACCGGTGAGCATTTTTGCCAGGTAGCGCCCGTACTGCCCGGCCAGTGATCCGTCCAGCCCCAATTCCTCACGCATGGCCGCAGCCGCATCGTTGGTTAGTCTGGCGTATCCCTCTTCTCCCAACAGGTGCACCAGCGGGCCTCCCGGCATCAGATGCACCAGGGCAAAATTGAGGGAGAGCACCATGAGCAGGGTAAAAAGATAAAGACTAAGTTTTCTGCTCGCTTTAACCATGATGGTTGGTCCTTAATTGTGAGAGTAAAACCATCACCAACCCAAAATCACTATTGAATAACTATTTACTGCTACCGCCAAGTTGAATGTCCGCCAGGGTCTGCCGGTTGAGCAGTCCCCCCTCGATCTGGTTGATGGTCAGGTTCTGCCATGCCCGCTGCACCGGATACGTGTTGACCGACCAGCACAGGGCCAATGCCGGCAGATAGTCAGCATAGTATTGCCCGATGGCGTGGCCCAGCCGCACCTGGCAGGCCGCATCGGTGGTGGCCAGCAGCCGGTCGCACAGGTCATGAAAGACCGAATCAGTGACATTGGCCAGGGTGCCCCCGCCTTTTCTTCGGGAATCAAAATATCCGCTGGCAACACCGGCATCCATGACCATACCCCACGGCGTGGTGCGAAACAGCACCAGATCGAACTTCTCTGCGCCCACCCGTTCGATCCAGGTGGATAGGTCCACCCGTTCTATGGAAAGGGCAATCCCCACGGCCCTTAAATTGTAAGTGAGAATGGGCAGCAAGGCTTCGATACCTGCCAGATCCGCGCGGGTCAACAGGGTCAGCACGATGTTGTCGCCGCCGGGCAGGTTGCGCAGCCCGTCGCCGTCCGTATCCACATACCCGGCCTGATCAAGCAGGCGTGAACTCTCCTCCGGTGCATAGGTCAGTACCGCGCCGGCTTGCCGATCGCCAAATGCCGGCGGTATGAAACCGGTATCCGGTATTTTCTCGCAATGGCCCAGCAGGCTGGCGGCAATCCGCGTATAATCCAGCGCGCTGCTGATGGCTGACCTGAATTCTCTGCTGTCCGTCGGCAGGCGCTTGAGATTGAATCCCAGGGCCGCCGGCACGCCCATGGCATCGGCTTTTGGCAGCCGCAGATCTTCCCTGTCTGCCAGGGTCGCCAGGTGCATGAGCGGAAATCCGGATGCGTATTTGTAGAAAAAATCCAGGTCCCCCCGCTCCAGGGCCAGCGCCAGGGCATCGAATGAATGATTGAGAAAAAGGTCAAGCCGTGCAACCGCCGGCGGCGCGCCATGGTAGGCATCGTTGCGCCTGAACTGCAGGCGGCCGGTGCGTGTGTCGAAATGCTCGAAAACAAAGGGGCCACACCCCAGCGTGACCTTTGCGTCACCGGGCTTGAACGGATCGGCAACATTCTCCCAGACATGCCGGGGCAGGATTCGCACAATGAAACCACAGTTGATCAAAAAACGGCTGTGCGGTTTGGCCAGATCAAAGGTCACCACCCGGCCATCGACCTGGATGCGCTTGATCAGCGACCGCATCCAGGCCGAGGCACTGTGATGGGCGGTGAGATAGTCGAAGGTAAATTTCACGTCCGCGGCGGTGACCAGTAGGCCGTCGTGCCAGCGGGCATCGTCTCGCAACCGGAACCGCCACTGGCGCCCGTCCGCAGACGCTTCCCAAGCCAGGGCCAGTTGAGGCAGGGGCTTTAGATCGGCATCAAAACGCACCAATGTATCGTGGGTGGCCAGCATGGCGAAAATATTGTAGCTGTAGTCGACCAGGGGATTGGCCAGCCGCACCTGCATGGGCGTGCCGATGCGCAGTCGGTCGGGCGATGGGGCGGCTGCGGACCGCCCATCCCTCCCGCATCCAGCCAGACCCCAGAGCAACACCCCTGCCACAAGCAGAATCCGACAACATGAGACCATCCGACAAGTCAGACCATCTATCCGTTTCAACGGCACAGTGTCCGCCTTGGGACCATTTGAGAGCTGATTCATCGCTAAGCGCCCACCATCAGAAGACAAAGCCCACTTCACCAAAATAGGTAGTGCCGGGATCCTCATACATGTACATGCTTCGGTATTCCTCATCCAGCAGGTTGTCGATGGCAAGGGAAAGATCGATGGTTTTCAGTGGTCCCCAGGCAACCTGGAAATGCTTGGTGCCCTTGAGATCGAAGACCAGGGATTCTTTCATGGCCAGTTCTTCTCCATCATCGGTATAATCCGTATTGGCATCGTCACAGTATTGCTTGCTCAGGTAGCGGGTAAAAAGACTGATAGTGAAATTATCCGGCCGGCTGTACGTGACGCCGAGGTTGGCCTTGTGCTCGGGGCTGAAAGGCAGATCGTTGCCGACGAGATCCGGATTCTGGAGATTTTCATCAACGGTGGCCTTGTTGTAGGTGTAGTTGGCAGTCACGGACCAGTTCTCGGTCAGGTACCAGGCCAGATCCAGTTCCGCACCATAGGATTCAGTGCGGCCGATGTTCTGGTTGGTCACCACATTGTCGGCATTGAACCAGGAAAGAATTTTGTCGTCCGTATACGTGTAAAAACCGACTAGGCCGGCCTGGAATCGGTCGCCAAACCAACGCTGCAGACCCAGTTCAAAGGATTGGGTGGTCTCCGGATCCAGGTCGGGGTTGGGAATGCGGGTGTTGCCCCCGGAGGTCCGGTCGTCGTAGAGCTGTTCCGAGGTGGGCGGTTTGAAGCCGGTGCTGTAGTTCCCCCAGATGGATGTGCTGTCGGCGAAATTATAACGCAGGCCGATCTTCGGGCTCAGGTGATCGTCGGTGCGATCCTCCAGGGTCTGGTCGGTGTAACTGCTGAAATAGTTGTCATAATTCTCCCAATGGTCATAGCGCAGGCCCGCTGTCAGAATCATGGCATCGGTTATGGTCCACACATCCTGAACATAACCGGCCATGGTGCGCACGCTGTACTCGTTTTCACTCAGCAAGTCGCCGCTGATCCAGTCATTATATTCCTGGGCGAGATCCTGATTGTTGTAGTAGGCCCCCAGGGTCAGTGTATGCCCGCCCAGGGCCACTGTGGCCCGCAGTTCCGCAGGCATCTCGGTATAATCCGTATAGCGTTTTCGATTCGGATCGTAATTGGTTTTGCCTTTATCATAAAGATGCAGATAGTCGTCGCTGCGAAAGCCCAGGTAGGCATTGATCGTCAGCCTTGAGCCGATCTTCTGGTCGTATAAAAGGCCGGCCAGGTGGTAGTCCCAATCGCCACCCACATGGGGCCGGCCGCGGGTGTACTGATCGTTAAAATAATTGTAGAAAAGGCGCAGCCCCGCGCTATCGGAAAACCGGTACCCACTATTCACCCCGGCCCCACGCTTGTCATATTCACAATCGTCGATCATGTGAATGCTGGGGTTGATGTTGTTCTCCACCACATTGGTGCCGTCGGCCTCCTCATAATACCCAGCCAGGGCATAACTGAAGCGGTCCAACCGGCCATCGGACGATACCGCCGCGCGATAGCGGCCGAAGCTACCCAGGCCGCCGCCGATGGTCGCCGTGGGTGTGTCTTCACCGGACTTGAGAATGATATTGATCACCCCACCGGTGGCATTGGCACCATACAGGGCCGAGGCCGGCCCCCGGATGATCTCCACCCGCTCGACCAGTTCCACGGCAATGGTCTGGGAAATCTGCGAGTCGGTAGGGATGCCGTTGACTAAATAGACGGTGCCGTCAGAGCCGGCACCTCGGATATTGGCCGCCGACGGAAACGGCGCATAGGCCCGGCGTATGCTCACCCCCGGCACCGATCGCAAGGCATCACCGATGTCGCTGTTGGGCAGGTTCTGATCCGCCAGATCAGTGCCCGAAATCACCGTCACCGATGCCGGCACATCCTTGATGGCGGTCTCGTATTTGGTGGCCGTGACCACCACATCGTCAAGCGTGCGAGCCTGTTCAGCCATCCCCTGGCCCACCGTCATGAAAGACAGCACCAAGGCCATCCACAATGACCATTGCATTTCCCACATCCCTCTTCTCATCACTTCCTCTCCTCTCTTCAACTGTCCATGAGTATCCGTACCATTGCCGTGCAAGCACAAAAAAAGGCCACGAAGGGGCTGCCTCATTTTGTTGAGGCATGGCCTTCGTGGCCTTACATACATGGTGAACGCGTAATCTGCTATAGCCGGACATCAATTCATGATTCATCAATCAACAACATCTTCGGATGCAATTTGAAGATAACTTGTTACATGGTGATCGAAAAACTGTCAAGCGTTAGCACTGTTTTAGGCAGGGTTGATCGATTTGTATTTTTCATGGGCATCGCCCGCTCCGACAACTACTCGCAATCTATAGTGTTTAAGATAATGTTTTTGGCAAGGCCTTAAAGGAGGAAGCTGTATAATCAATACTGCGACGACCGATAACGCAGCCCAAAAACATTATCTTGAATGCTATAACTTTGGGATTCAATCCCTATAGTGATACGGTAAGGATGACACCTGAATCTTGCACGAGTCAACGGGTTTCATCCGAAAGCACTTTATAACGCCGCAGATGGAATCCTCCGACTCGCCCGAAGGGTGAAAATCCAATAGAGGGAATGACTTCCACGAATTTTACCTGTTAGATATTTCTGGTCTACTTTCTGATTTCCCATATATTATTGGTAATCAATGCTTTTTTCAGTACGATGCAGATCTTCATGCAAAATTCAGGTGGTAAACAAGCCGATTCTGGTCTACAATTTAAACAATCATGTTCCCGTCCCTGTGTCCTCTTTTGCCGTCGCTTGATGGCCAGTCGATGTGAAAGTGCTCATGGCAATGGATTCTCCTGTTTTACCACGGTCCTTAACCAGTTAACCCGCACCACACTTGGGTCATCGGATGGTACCAGGCCTTCACAAATTTTTAATGCCCGAGATTGTATATGGTCAGGGTTCACTGCACCTGGCCGGTCGGCATGCCGGCAACTTCGGTGCAACCAAGGTATTGGTTGTCGCCGATGGTGGGGTTATCGATGCAAGATGGTGCGCCAGGGTCGAGTCCAGCTTGAGGGCGGCAAACATTGCCTACGCGCGATTCAGCGATATTTCGGAAAATCCCAAAGATCACGAAGTCATGGCTGGGGCGGCGGTTTATCGACAGGAGAACTGCGACCTGATTCTTGCCGTGGGCGGCGGCAGTCCCATGGACTGTGCCAAGGGAATCGGTGTCGTCGTCGGGAATGATCGCCACATTTTGGACTTTGAGGGGGTCGATCAGGTGCCCAAACCCGGTCCGCCATTGATTTTTATTCCCACCACTGCCGGGTCATCGGCAGATGTGTCCCAGTTCGCCATTATTTCCGACACCACGCGTCAGGTCAAAATCGCCATCATCAGCAAAATGGTCATTCCCGATATTGCCCTGGTGGATCCGGAAACAACCGTGACCATGCCCCCGGCACTGACCGCCGCCACAGGGATGGATGCGCTTTGCCATGCATTCGAGGCCTTTGTCTCCAGCGCCGCCTTTGCACTGACCGATATGGCGGCCCTCAAGTCGGTCGCGTTGATCAGCAAAAACCTGATTGGTGCTTACCAGCACCCTGACGATTTGGTCTACCGCAACAACATGATGATGGCCAGTCTGATGGCCGGAATGGCATTTTCCAATGCCAGCCTGGGGCTTGTGCATGCCATGGCTCACAGCCTGGGAGGGGCAAAAAATCTGCCCCATGGTGAATGTAACGCCCTGCTTCTGGAACGGGTGGTAAACTTTAATTTCCCGGCCGCCCCGAGCAAGTATGCGCAGCTGGCCCAGGCCATGGGCATCGACACTCGTGGACTGAGCGACGCTGTGATTGCAGGTGCACTGTCCGATAAGATTGCCTGGTTGCGCCAGCAGGTGGGAATCACCTTCGGGTTGAAAGAGATGGGGGTACAACTGGAAGATCTGCCCGGTTTTTCTCGTACGGCCGGCATGGATCCATGCCTGGCAACGAATCCGAGGAAAGCCACATTGGCAGAGATCGAAGCCATCTTCAGGGGAGCCTACCAGATGACCGCCAAGGGCGAATTGCCGAGAGAAAAGATGCCACCGGCCCCATCGGAACCGCCTGCGCCTTCTGAAAAAAAAGGCCAACAAGTAGACCCGACAATCTCGGACACCGAATCGTCATCCCCCTTGGAACAAAAACGGGAGCAGTTCCTCGGCTTCAGCCTTCAGGCCACGCGCAAAAGCTACTATCCCCAACTTCAGGAGCAGTTGAATGCCCTGCGGGAAAGCGAAAAACGCCTGCGCCTGCTGACCGACAATCTACCGGCCCGGATTTCGTATGTGGACGCCCGATTGTACTATCGGTTCGTCAACCATGCCTATGAAAAGGTGTTTGGCCTGCCCCGGGAAAAAATTGTCGGACATCGCCTCCAGGATATCGTCGGCCCTGAAAATTATGCAAAAATCGAAACCTTTGTTCATCGGGCCCTGGCCGGTATGCAAACCCATTTTGAGATGGCCGTCAGGAATGACGCGGGGCAACAGATCTGGCTGGAGGTCAATTTTGTCCCTTATGTCGGTGCAAACGGCAGGATTGTCGGATTCTACGACCTCACCCGGGATGTAACCAAGCGTAAACAGGTTGAGGAAGAACTTCGGCGGCTGCGCAACTATCTGTCCAACATTATCGATTCGATGCCGTCAGTGATCATCGGCGTGGACAATGATGGAAAGGTCACCCAATGGAATCGCCAGGCGGAGCAAGTGACCGGCTTGAACGCTGAAAAGGCCCACGCCCAGCCCCTGGCCAAGGTGTTTCCCAACCTGAAAAGTGAGATGAACCGGATAAAGATGTCGATCCGAGACCGCCGGGTACTCAAGGAGCTTAAAGTACCCCGGTACAACCAGGATGAACCCCGGTTCGAAGACCTGACCATTTTCCCGCTGGTCACCAATGGTGTGGAAGGTGCGGTGATCCGGGTGGACGATGTCACCGAGCGGGTGCGCCTGGAAGAGATGATGGTGCAAAGCGAAAAAATGCTTTCCGTAGGCGGTCTGGCCGCCGGCATGGCCCATGAGATCAACAACCCACTTGCCGGCATCCTGCAGAACACCTCTGTTTTGATCAACCGCTTGAGCGGTGATCTGCCGGCCAATCATAAGGCTGCCGAAGCCGCCGGTACCACCATGGCGGCCATCAACCAATATTTAAAGTTGCGCAAGCTGCCCGACATGCTGGAAAACATCCGCACTTCCGGCAGCCTGGCTGCCACCATCGTCAAAAATATGCTCAGTTTTGCCCGCAAGAGTGAAAGCCTGGTCTCCAACCAGGACCTTGGTCCCCTTCTGGACCAGACATTGGAACTGCTCAAAACCGATTACAACATGAAAAAGCATTACGACTTCAAGCAGATCCAAATCATCCGGGAATATGATCAAGCTGTTGGTCATGTGCCCTGCGAAGCCAGCAAACTTCAGCAGGTGTTCATGAACATCCTCAAAAATGGCGCCGAAGCAATGAGCGAAATGGATCAGCCATCAGCACCACCCACGTTTGTCCTGCGCGTGCAAGACGATGACACATGGGTGCGGGTGGAAATCGAAGACAACGGGCCGGGCATGGATGAAAAAACCCGCCGGCGCATTTTCGAGCCGTTTTTTACCACCAAACCCGTGGGCAAAGGCACGGGGCTGGGCCTGTCGGTTTCCTATTTCATCGTCACGGAAGACCATAAGGGAGAAATGCGCGTTCACACCGTCGAAGGCGGCGGGACCTGTTTCGTTATTCGTCTGCCGAAATGACGAGTCGCGGGTTATTCGCTCAAGGGCGAATTCAAAATCATAGGGTTGCCGGGTTCTTTTTAGTCCCCCCTCACCCCGGCCCTCTCGCTTCAAGGGGCGAGGGAGGGGCGACCGGCGGCTGTCGGCTTTGGATGGCCGCCCTGCGAGTTTTTTACCTTTCCCCCGGGATAGCACCTTATTTTCAACCCACTCAATTCTCACATCACTGCGTCCCCTCGCCCCCTTGGGGGAGAGGGACAGGGTGAGGGGGTAAATCGTTGGACTGAAGATTTTTTTCTCCTGCGCCCTAACAGAAGACCGTCGATATTGACAGCCTGCGATCAATTTGCTAGTTACCTGAAAACGCTGCCTGCAGGTAGCCGAAAAAAGATACACAATCATTATCTTGTTGATATAAATATTTGCCACGGAGGCTTTTGCGGTTTCAAGAATCGCAAGTTGCAGCGTGGCTTTTTTTGTTTTTAAAAGACCAAGCTCCAAAAAAAAATGAGTAATAAAAAGCAAAAATTCAAATGGACTGCCTGCTTTGCAACGATCGCGATAGCTTTATGGGCATGTATCAATTATGCCTGTATAAACGAAAACAATGCAAAAGATGGGCATACGATTGTCGCCGGACTCGGCAGAGATGCCGGCGGTGTGTACGGCCATGCCCATCATCTCCAACCGTTGACACGCATTTTCGAGACCCTGGTTTCATACGGTTATCATTCGGAAATTGTGCCCCAACTGGCATCTGATTGGGAGGTGTCGGCGGACGGCCTGTCGTGGACGTTTACCTTACATCCCGACATCCATTTTCATGACGGCACGCTGCTGGATGCCGAAGCAGTATGCAATGCTCTTGTCATGCATGACAAAAAACGTCCGGGCCACCTGGGGTCCATTGCCGCCATCAAAGCGCTGGACCCGCTTCACCTGCAGATCATCCATCGTGAACCATTCGCCCCACTGCTCTATGAACTGGGCTGGTTTTTGTTCTCGATCGCCGCGCCATCGGCTTTCGATGACCAAGGCAATATCGTTCATCCTGTTGGCAGCGGCCCGTTCAAAGCAGCACAGTGGGTTCCCGAGGAAAGCCTGACCCTCAGCCGCAACGAGAATTATTGGGGCCGGCGCCCAACCCTTGGAAGCGTCGTCCTGAAAACAATCCCCGACCCGGCAACCCGCGTCATGGCCCTGCAGGCCGGCGAAATCGACATGATCATTGACTCGGGCGGGGTGCTGCCGGACGATGTGGCCTTGTTGGCAAACGATCCCCAGATCCGCGTTTTACAGTATCCCCAGGCCCTGTGCCACTATCTGGTGTTAAACTGCAACACCGCCCCGTTTGATCAAGTCAATGTGAGAAAAGCACTGGCGTATGCTATTGACAGGCAAGCAATCGTACAAAATCTTTTGGGCGTCGGCAAGGTGGCCTCCAGCCTCATCGCATCGGATGTTGCCGACTGGCATTATCCGGCATTCAAGCTGAATTACGATCCTGACCGCGCCAAGGCGCTGCTGGCCCAAGCGGGTTGGCTGGATACCGACCACGACGGCTTTATCGAAAAGGATGGTGAAGGCTTCGCTGTGGATCTTTTGCTCTCCAGCCAGCAGATCGCCATGGGCCCCGACCGGCGCATTGCCGAGTATATCCAGGAGACGCTGCGTCATATCGGTATTCGATCCAATATCCAGGTATTGGAAAAAGGGGCTTATTATGCCCGGACCAGTCAGGACGACACGCCGCATATCCTGCTGTGGGGATACCCCTTTTTAGGACCGCACAATGTTCTTTATCGCTCGTTCCACTCCACGGGAGACTGGAACGCGCGAGGCAATTTTTTCAGCAATCAAGACATGGACGCCCTGCTCGAGCAGGCCCAACGCACGATGGACAAGAGCAAAAGGATCGCACTTTATAAAAGCGTGCAAACGATGATCGCCAGCCAAGTACCGATTATCCCATTGTATGAGGCGGTGCTGATCAATGCAGTGCGATCGCCGGTAAAAGGGTATCGGCTGCATCCCTGGTTTGTGGTCAACTGGGAGGACATTTTCAAGGATTTTCCATCTGCCGCCATCAGCCGGACAAAGGGGCAAGGATGATCCGGTTCATAGCCATGCGGCTATTGCTCATGGCGTGGGTGATCGTCGGCGCCACGATTCTGATTTGCCTGATCATCCGGTTGGCGCCGGGCGATGCTTCCCTGTTGATCGCCATGGCCCGTCATGGCGGAATCGATCAGGTCTCCAAAGCGGAAATCGAAACCATCCGCCGCTCGGAAGCCATCGGCGGCCCGTTTGTTGTTCAATACGGTAAATGGCTGCACCACGCCCTTCAAGGCGATCTCGGTTACAGCTTGGTGGATGGTAAGCCGGTATTGACCGAAATTCTCAGGCGTTTTCCGGCTACCTTGCAGCTGGCCGCGGCAAGCCTGTTGATTGCGCTGCTGATCGCCATCCCTGTCGGCCTGCTTTCCGCAAGCCATCCCAACAGTCTTTTCGATCATCTTGGCTTGAGCGTCGCTCTCATTGGCGTATCAATGCCCAATTTCTGGCTGGGACTTCTCTTGATATCGCTCTTTTCGGTCCATCTGGGTTGGCTGCCTGTTTTTGGCACAGGGGGAATCAATCATCTGATATTGCCGGCACTGACCGTTGGCACCGGTGCCGCAGCCCTGACAACACGTCTCACCCGTAGCAGCATCATCGACACCCTTGGCTGCAACTACATTCGCACAGCAAGGGCCAAAGGACTTCCCGAGCGTGTTGTGATCGGCAAACACGCCCTTAAAAATGCGCTGATACCAATCATTACCATGGTCGGCCTTCAGTTTGCTTTTTTGCTTGAAGGAGCCGTGATTGTGGAAACGATTTTTGCCTGGCCGGGCATCGGCAGACTGCTGGTGGAAGCCATATTCAGCCGCGATTACGCAATGCTCCAGGGGTGTGCGCTGTTTATGGCCATCGTCTTCTCCCTTGTCAACCTGGCAGTCGACATGTTCAGTGCTTGGATCGACCCACGCATCCGTTATGAACGGAAAAGAGCATGACAGCCACCGGCAAATTGGGCATATTGAATCCATTAGCAATAATCTTCGAAAACCACTTGGCTCGTCTTGGAATGGTAATCATCGGCATCTTCATCCTTGCCGCGCTGTTTGCACCCTGGCTTGCCCCCCACGACCCCATTGCCCAGAACCTTGGCCAACGCCTGCAGCCTCCCAGCTGGACCTATCCGCTGGGGACGGATGATCTGGGCCGCTGCGTTCTCAGCCGGATGATCCATGCGACCCGAATCTCTCTAAGAATCGGGCTCTTGGTTGTCGGTATAACGGCCATCAGCGGGTCGATTATCGGTCTCTTCTCAGGCTACACTGGAGGCATCACCGATGAACTCATCATGCGGGCAACGGATGTCTTCCTGGCATTTCCAGGTATCGTTCTGGCATTGGTGGTTGCCGGTGTCCTTGGCCCTGGGTTGACCAATACCATGCTGGCCCTGGCGCTTATCGGATGGACCGGCTATGCCCGCCTGGTAAGGGGGTGCGTCCTATCCACCAGAGAAAAGACGTTTGTGGAAGCGACCCAGGTACTTGGCGCCGGTCATGTCTACATCATGTTCAGGCATATTTTGCCCGAAGTGCTCGGTCCCGTCCTGGTCATGGCAACCCTGGGCATGGGCTGGACCATTCTTTCGTCCGCCGCACTGAGCTTTCTGGGGTTGGGTGCCCAACCGCCGGTTCCGGAGTGGGGTGCCATGCTGAGCAGTGGCCGGCCTTACTTGAGAACAGCCTGGCATCTGTCCACATTTCCGGGGCTGGCGATCATGGTAGTCGTTCTGGCGTTTAATTTTCTCGGGGACGGCCTGAACGATGCCCTGAACCACAAAAAAAAACCGGCTGACGGTAATTAAGGATGCCCGTTCTACAAATAGAAAACCTGCAGATCGCCTACCCCGGTGCCAATGACCCTTTAGTCGTGGCGGACGACATTGACATCCAAATCAATGCCGGCGAATCCATGGGCTTGTTGGGTGAATCGGGTTGCGGTAAAACCAGCATTGCCCTTGGCATCATGCGTCTGCTTCCTCCCCAGGCACGGCTCAGCGGACAGATCTGGCTCAAAGGCCAGAATCTGCTTTCCCTGCCGGATCAGGAAATGCAAAGGATTCGGGGAAAACAGATTGCGATGATTTTCGAACAGCCCGCAACCTGTTTGAACCCGTTGATGACCGTCGGCGATCAGATTTCAGAAGTGTTTCAATTCCATGCTTCGTATTCATCAAAAGCATCCAAAAGAGAGACAATTGAACTCATGGGCCGATTGGGCATCGATGCGCCTGAAAAACGCTACCGGCATTATCCCCATGAATTCAGCGGCGGCATGATGCAACGCATTATGATCGCCATGGCCCTGGCGTTGAAGCCAGCGCTGCTGATCGCCGATGAGCCAACTACCGCCCTCGATGTCACAATCAAGGCCCAAATCGTTCAGGAGCTGAAAGACACATTGGCCAGGATGAATACATCCTTGCTGCTCATCTCTCATGATTTGGGTATCGCGGCACATCTGTGCGACAGGGTTGCCGTCATGTATGGTGGAATGATTGTTGAACTGGGCAGTCGGCGCCAGATCCTCATCACACCGCGTCATCCCTACACCCGGGCGCTGTTGGATGCAGCCAGGGGACAGGAGGACCAATTGATAGATCAAGATGTCTACCGCCTTTCAAAGGGGTGTCGCTTTTATCCGCAGTGCCCGGAACGTCAGAGCGTTTGCCAAGAAACAACACCGGCAATGCAAAATGGTGTCCGGTGCTTTTTGGCACACTGACAGGAGCGCAAACAGCCCTCACACGATGAACGGACGGCAATGCAAAAAAGAGAAAAGAAAACACTGCTGGCGGTAAAAGATCTCAAACTGCACTACAAGAGGGGACTCTTTTCCAGACAAATCGTTCGGGCCGTGAATGGTGTCTCGTTGGCCATCGGACATGGCCAGACCTTTGGCCTGATTGGCGAGAGCGGCAGCGGGAAATCAACCCTGGCTCGATGCATCCTGCGGCTGATCAAACCGACCGGCGGCCGGATATTGTTTGAAGGGAATGATATATCACGGATGAACGGCAACCTGAAATCTTATCGGCGCAAGGTACAGGTCATCTTTCAGGATGCGGATGGGGCATTGAACCCACGCATGCGGGCAATTGATCTTGTCAGTGAGCCATTGCGGATTCACGGCATACCACGGGATAAAGCACACAAGCAGGCGCTGAACCTGCTGGGACGGGTCAAGCTCTCCCCTGACCTTGCCGATTCCTTCCCGGAGGAACTGTCCGGCGGACAACGGCAACGCATCGGCATTGCCAGGGCGCTTAGCCTTTCCCCGCGACTGATTATCGCCGATGAGGCAACAGCCTCCCTGGACATCCTCAACCGGGTTCATATCGTCAACCTACTGCGGCAGCTTCAGGCTGAAAGCGGCATCAGTTATCTGCTCATCTCCCACGACCTCAATCTGATCCGGCGATTTGCCGATCAAGTGGCTGTCATGCACCGGGGAAAATTTGTTGAGGCAGGCCCGGTGGATCGTATTTTCTCTGCCCCGGCCCATACCTATACACGCGAGTTGTTCTCATCAAACCGGATCCTCGACCCTTTATCCGGCCTGACTTGATCCCCAATGTTGCCTAAAATTGAGAAAATCGCCAACGGCCATGACCACCGTCTATGAGACACATCCGACGGGCGCCTTTCGCCACCATATCATCGCACTTTGCATTCGATTGGTACAATGAAATTGACCGTTTTTTTCAATCAACCGGTTTTCCAGATAGGCCTTCAGCTTCATCTCACCCGTATCGTTATCGACGTTCAGATTGGCCTTCCAGAACGCCAGCGCCTGTTCGAAGCTGTTAAATGTGTGGCCATGTCTGGTGGACAGGATGTCGATGTTCGCGTGGACGCCCATCTGGTAGAGCACATTGACCAGGTCCATGTAGTCCGGTCCCACATCATATGGTTCACCGAAAAACATGGGCCATAAAACCGTGTAATCCCACACCGGATTGCCGGCAAAGGTAAAAAGGCAGACGGCCTGGTTGGCCAGTCGCTGCATTTTTAACAGGCTGGTTCTGATGTCCCGCATGGCCAGGGAAAAGGAGGCCAGAACCACATCATGGGGCGCGATGTGATCGGTGGACTCCCAGTTTGCATTAATGCACTTGACATTGGCCCGTTGCATGTCTTTCAAATGGCGCTGGAAAACCGTAAACATGGCCGGTGAAGGCTCGATGGCCGTGACGTGTTTCACCATCCTGGACAGGATGACCGTAAGCACACCGGTGCCGGCACCGATATCCAGTACGGTCGTATCCGGGTCCAGTTCAATTTTTTCGGCGATGGCTGAGACCTGATGGTTGGTTTGCTCCCGCCACAAGGCGTCCCGGTGATACTGCTCGGCAACAATCAAATGCCCCGTTGCATTGCCGTCCGTTGACCGTGGTCGCCGGCTCCAGGAAGCATTATCGAATTTCTCTTTCCAGATCAGATCCCAGTCTGTTTCTGCCAAAATATCGTACCTTTTTCAACTAAGCGAAGAGTTTAGAAATATAGGTTCAGACCGGCCATAATGGTTCTTCCCCGGGAGGGATACAGCGCTTCCCACTGTACGCCACCGGCCACACCGCCGAATCCGTATTCGATATACTGTTTATCCCCCAGGTTTTCGCCTGAGATGAAAAATTCCAGTTGCGGTTTCCAGGAAATGAACCGTTTCGTGTATTTGGCATTGAAAATCCAGTAATCTTCCCACTCCACCAGGTTGGCACTGTCCAGGAATTTTTCGCTGGAATAATTGGTATAAAAACACAGGTTGCCATACAGGTCATTGCGATAGCCAAGAGATATCCCCAACAGATGCTCGGGAACCCGCGGGAGGGTGTTGCCGTTGTACACGTCATCTCCTTCGCGATATTCAACATATTCGGCATTTTGATAGGTGTAATTGATTGAGCCGTACACCCCGCTTTGATGATCCACGTTAAGCCCCATCTCGATGCCGCGTGCCCGGGTCTTACCGGCATTCTCGTAGTCCGGATTCTCATTCACCCGAATGATTTTATCCGTCGTGTCCACCTGAAAAAGGGAAAGGCTGTATTTAAAAAACGCTGCCGGGCTTCCCCGCAGACCGATTTCATACGAGTGCAGTTTCTCGGGTTTCAAATCAGCGGTCACAGCGGAAGCGGACATACCGCGGATAAAACTCCTGAAACCGCTATTGTAGCCGGCGAACAGATTAAAGGCATCTGAGAATTGATAGCTGGCACCGACCTTGGGACTCCAGGCAGAATCAGAAACGCTGAAATTGTTTGCCGTATCGATGGTGTCCGTACAGTCTGAATCAAATGAATCAAACCGAATGCCGTAATTCAGGGTAAACGCGTCTGTAAACTGGAGTTCGTTCTGCAGGTATGCCCCCCAGGCATCGTCCTCACGATGACTGTCGGTAATGATATCGCCTGGATCGTTCTCATCATAATTCTGGCGTATCAGGTCCCGTTCAAAATTCCGGTATTCCACGCCAAGGTTGAGTTTGCATTGGACATTTCCGAACTGCTCTTCCCAGGTGAGCGCAATCTCGGGCCAGAGCGTCATTTCATCACTGATATTCATCCGGTTGTAGAAATACTCATCATCACCATCGATCACCGTGATTTTTGCATCGGCCTTCAAACTTCCAAAATCATTACTGTACACCAGGGCGACGGTCCGATGCTCATAGTCAAGATCGCCCTTGCCGGGCGGGCTCTGCCTGGGGTCTTCATTGAACTCGGCAAGGGTCAATGAATAGGGATAGTTACCGGTCCCATTGGTTGTCGACCCATGGAACGTCAGTGAAGACTGATTGTCGATGAGATAACTCAATCGTGTATAGATTCTTACCGTATCTTCCCACGCATTGTACTGGTAACCATCCGCTTTGTTGTATTCAGCGTCAATCAGATACTGGACCTTTTCCTCCGAGCCATTTAAAACAGCGAAATACTTTTCAGCTGAATAGCTGCCGTAGCCGACACCGGCTTTGGCATCCAATGGCTTGTCCGAAACCCGGGTGACAATGTTAATAACGCCTCCAGATGCCTGATCACCGTAGATTGCGGAAGGCGTCTTGATAATTTCAATTCGCTCAATGTCGTTGATCGGGACCTTTTTGGGATTGAATGCACCGTTGCCGGCATTCCAGTCAATCCCGTTGACCATCAGTTTCACGCCCCACATGCTCGGTTCATTTCCTCTTGACCCATAAAACCCGATGCTGGGACTGCCATAGCCCATTCCCCATACCACAAGGCCTGGAATTTGTTCCAGCAGGTCCGTGATATCCTGCGCGCCGGGGCTGTATTTCTCGATCTCACCACGGTTGGTGATCGTGATATTCGTCGGACTTTTAGATACTTCGGTATCCATCTTGGTTGCCGAAATGACGACATCGTCAAGTTTGTAGACGGTATCGCTCTCATCCACCGCATGCCCTGCTCCCGTGTGTGATAATAATATGCAACCTGTCAGAATAATGGTTAAACATAACCGTTGAAGGCAATCGCATCTCAGCCAGTCAGTCAGCCTATTGTGTGTCGTTTTCCGCTTCATTTTTTTTAGGTCCTCATCCAGTTTACAAATTGTGACAGTCAGGTATGCACTAGAAATACGCCGTCAGCCCTGCGGAAATGATCCGTCCCATTGCCGGGTATACGCTTTCCCATTGAACGCCTCCGGATACGCCGCCGTATCCGAATTCAATATACTGCTCATCAGCCAGGTTCTCTCCGGCAATGTAGAGCTCCACTTGAGGATCAATGGACGTAAACCGTTTGGTATATTTCACATTATGAACCCAGTAACCGTCCAGCTCCACCAGATTGGCGCTGTCCAGATATTTTTCACTGGCGTAATTGGAGTAGAATCGGATGTTCCCCAAAAGCTCGTTCCGGTACCCGACAGAGAACCCAAACAAATGATCCGATACCCGTGGAAGCTGATTGTCGTTGTAGGGTACGCCGTCTACCGTGTACTCAATGTATTCCGAGTTCTGGAAGGTGTAGTTCAGAGAACCGTAAATCCCGCTTTGATGGTTCAGGTCGATTCCCACTTCAATTCCCCTGCCTTGCGTCTCGCCGGCATTGTCATAGGTGGCCGGGTCATCGGCGATTCTGATGATTTTATCAGTCGCGTCCGTCTGAAAGATTGCCATATTATAGCTGAGATAGGGTAAAGGAGCGCCCCGAAGGCCAATTTCATAGGCATACACTTTTTCGGGCTTGAGGGATGAATTGATTGCCGATGTGGTCACCCCGCGGACCACGCTTCTGAAACCGCTGTTGAAGCCGGCAAACAGATTGACCGCCTCGGAAAACCGATAGCTTGCGCCCAGCTTGGGGCTCCACGCCGAATCCGAGCAGTTAAAGGTTCCGGACGCATCGATCGTATCCACGGAATCGAGTTCATAGGAATCGTATCGCACACCCGCCGTTATGGTTAACGCATCCATCGCCTGGAGTTCGTCCTGGAAATACACCCCCCAGACATCGTCTTCTCTTTCCCGTTCCGATATCAGCGCGGTAAAGACACCGTCGGTATGGCTGTGGGTCAGGGTATCCATGGTATAGTTTCGGTATTCCACGCCACTGGTCAGTTGGTTGAACATGCTGCCAAAGCCCTGCTGCCAGGAAAAGGAAAGCTCGGGCCAAATGGCGAATTCATCGTACACGTGGTGTTTCGTCGATCCATAACTGGAAGCATCGTCGCCGTTAACAGCCAGTTTTGCCTTCAATGCCAACGATCCGAACGATTTATCGTAAACCACCGCAGCAAGCCAACTCTCCGCCTCTGTTTCGCCTTTTACCGGCGGGTTCTGTCTGGGATCTTCATTGAATTGATCCAATGTCAGTGCGGATGGGAAATTACCAGATGCGTCGAGAACAAACCCGCTGAACGTAAGCGAGGATGACTCATCGACTGAATAGTTGATGCGCGAATAGATATTGGTCCCGTTGTAATAGGCGTTATCCTGGTAGCCGTCGGTCTTGGTGAGATTGGCGTCGATTAAATATTCGGTATTGTTCTTTCTGCCATTTAGAACGGAAAAATATTTTTCAGCACCATAACTTCCGAAACCAAGACCGGCTTTGGCTTCAAGTGGCTTGTCGGAAATCCGCGTAATGATATTGATCACGCCTCCGGAACCCTGGTCTCCGAACATGGCCGACGGTGTTTTGATGATCTCGATGCGCTCGATATCATCGACAGGAACTCTCGGGGGACTGAACATGCCGGATCCTTTGCTCCAGTCTATCCCATTGACCATTATTTTAACGCCGCGGATATCCGGCTCACTTCCTCTGGTACTGAAAGATCCAATACTTGGACTACCATAGCCCAATCCGGATATCTTCAGCCCCGGCACCTGTTTCAAAAGATCCGTTATATCCCGGGCTTCGTATTTTTCTATGTCTTCTTTGGTTATGATATTTACATTTGTTGGGCTTTTTGAAATATCCGTTTCCATTTTGGTGGCTGAGATCACGACATCTTCCAGCTTATAGGCCGCCTGCTGCTCATCCGCCGCAATCGTCGGCACGACCGATATGGGGACAAATGCCAACGCCAAAAAAATAATCAATACGAACAGACCGATAAACCTGCGCCCAATGCAACTGCCCTGTTTTTTCTGCTTCCATTGCTGCATTATCTCTTCTCCTCATTATCTGGCGATGAAAAACCCGGCAGTGTATCAGGTCAGCGTGCCGGATCTATAGATCGCCTTTTAGAGCCTGTTTGGGAAGTCTGGATCAGGCCCGATAACAAGGCGGAAAGTGGCTCAAAAGCGGAGCATA
>Ga0272444_10001561_pt1 | contig 21945 bp, 16 predicted proteins | sample SSMForm13_FD_201033 | JGI IMG/M metagenome (GOLD analysis project Ga0272444, IMG submission 201033) | Marine sediment archaeal communities from Little Sippewissett salt marsh, Falmouth, MA, United States - SSM-Form-13 | ecosystem: Environmental > Aquatic > Marine > Wetlands > Sediment ...
GGGTTTGGGGTCTCGGGAGGAGTAGGGATTTCAATCCCGTAACGGGTTCGCTGCTTCTTCACGAGACTAAAGTCTCTACTCCAAGCAAGTGTGGCAGCTCCTCAACTTGTTGAGGGCTGCCGGAGCGCAACATCCTCGGTTTGTCGTGGCGTCGTGAGACGCTGATTCCTTTATGCTCTTACGAGCACACGACAAACCTTATCCTGCGTCGAGTGGCGTGTGGCGGGCTTTTCAGCGCCGTTGTGCGATCAAAGCCCGATCCTATCTTTTCATCACTTTGTTCAGCATGGCCGCAAGCGACCATGGCACCCGGCCACTTACGGCAAACGAGCCAGCCTGGCGCGTCTTTCTCCCACACCCAATCAACGCAGGCGAGGACGCCCGCGGGACCTTTTTTTGTCTGAATCAGGATTTGCAGGATTAGAGGATTTTCAGGATGCGCCACGGTCGGTGGCAAACCAAGCGCGTAGCGCCGGCATCTTGCCGGCAACCGTAGTTACGCTGACGGCGGACAATCTCCCGCGCCGGCAGAGGTGGAGGCCATCTTGGAGATGGACTCCACCTTGAGGACTCGTGCCCGTATCCTGGGCCTGAAACGAGGGCGGGGGTTCACCCGGATGGGCAAACCCCCGCTGCGACGGTGGTGAAGTAAGGGCCGGCCGCTTGCGAATCAGCCCTTGCCCTTAATGATCGTGGTCATCTTGAACATCGGCATGTACATCGCGATGAGGATACCGCCGACGATCACGCCGAGAAAGACGAGAATCACCGGCTCGAGCATCTGGGTCAGACCGGCCACGGCCGTATCGACCTGATCTTCATAAAAGTCGGCGATCTTGGTCAGCATTTCGTCCAGGGCGCCGGTGCGTTCTCCGACGTCGATCATTCGAGTCACCATCGGCGGAAACACGCCGCTCTCACGCAACGGTCCGGCGATGGATTCGCCTTCTTTAATGCTGGCGCGCATGCCGTCGATGGCCTCCTCGATGACCTTGTTGCCTGAAGTCTTTGCGACGATCTCAAGCGCCACCAGGATATTCACGCCGGAGCGAAGCAGGGTGCTGAAGGTCCGGCTGAATTTCGAGACTGCGACCTTACGAAACAGCGAGCCGATCACCGGCAGTTTCAACAGTATCGAGTCGAACTGGTAGCGCCCCTTGTGCGTCTTCAGGTAGCGAGTGAAGAGAAAACCGGCGCAGAAGCCGCCCGCCAGCAGCACGTACCAGTAGTCGCGGGTGAAGTGACTGATCGTAATCAGGACCTGAGTCGGCATCGGCAGCTTCGCGCCAAAACCCTCAAAGATTTTTTCAAACACTGGAATGACCCAAACCATCAGAACGATGACTACCATCACGGCAACGGTCATGACAACCGTTGGATAAATGGTGGCCGATTTGACTTTTCTTTGCAGCGACGCGGATTTCTCCAAATAGATGGACAGTTGGGCCAGGATTTCATCGAGCATTCCGCTGGCCTCGCCGGCTTTGACGAGATGGACAAACAGGGTGGAGAAGATTTTCGGATGGCGCTCCAGGGCGTCGGTCAGCGTGTCGCCGCCTTCGACGTCCTTTTCGATCTGTTTGATCACCTTGCGGAACGTGGCGTTTTCGACCTGTTCGCCCAGGATGTTGAGTCCCTCAATGAGGGGAAGTCCGGCGTTGACGATGGTGGCCAGCTGCCGGCAAAAGATGACCAGGTCATCAATCGACACCCTTTTTCGGCGGCCGCCGCGCGCCGCGCCGCCCTTGCTCTTGATCGCTTTCATCGAAGTGACCAGCAGTCCCCGGTCCTTGAGTATCGAGATCCCGGCGGACTCTGAGGCGACCTCAATGCGCCCGGATTCCCGCTGTCCGCTAACGCGATTTGTGGCAACGTATTGAAACACAGACATCTTTCCGCTTCACCTCCTTCTCGACTTTCGAAGTCTATACCGGAATGGATTCTTCTCGTGTTCGAGCTTCATTTAAAAATCCTCCAGTCAACTTCGCCGGCGGCGCATTGCCGCCTGAGAATCAATTTTCGTAAGTGACGCTCAACACCTCTTTGACCGTGGTCAGCCCGGCCAGCAGCTTGCGAATTCCACTGTCGCGCAACGTGAGCATGCCCTGCTTTCGGGCTTCTTTTTTCAGGTCCTTGGAGTGCATGCCCTGCATGATGCAGTGCGCTAGTTGGTCGTTCATGTCCATGGCTTCGTAGAGCGCCAATCGGCCGCGATAGCCGGTGTCGCTGCAAGCCGGGCAGCCCTGTCCTTCGTAAAAGACCAGCTCGCGGCCCGGCTTCGGCCGGATGCCCAGCTGCTCGAGCAGTTCCGGGGTTGGCTTATAGGCCTTCTTGCAGCTGGGGCAGATTCGCCGCGCCAGCCGTTGAGCGATGACGAGGATCACCGAAGCGGTCACAAGAAAAGGCTCCACGCCCATGTCGATCAACCGCATCATGGTGCTGGGCGCGTCGTTGGTATGAAGCGTGCTCAGCACCAAGTGTCCGGTCAGAGCGGCTTTGATGGCGATTTCCGCTGTCTCGAAGTCCCGGATCTCGCCGATCATCACCACGTCGGGGTCCTGCCGCAGGATCGATTTCAATCCCTCGGAGAAAGTGAAGCCGATGTCCGGTTTGGCTTGCACCTGATTAATGCCCCGGATTTGGTACTCGACCGGGTCTTCCACGGTGACGATGTTTTTCTCAGGCGTATTGATGGTGGAAAGCGCGCTGTAGAGGGTCGTCGATTTACCGCTTCCCGTCGGGCCGGTGACCAGAATCATACCGAAGGGGCGCCGAATTGCCTTTTCGAACAGGGTCAGCGATTCCCTTTCAAAACCGAGACTTGTCAAGTCCAGGTTGAGATTGCTTTTGTCCAGCAGTCGCATCACGATCTTCTCGCCGTGAACCGTGGGCAGCGAGGAAACCCGGAAATCGACGCTTTTGCCTCCCTGGCGGATCTTGAACCGGCCGTCCTGCGGCTTGCGCTTCTCGGAAATATCCAGCTCGGACATGATTTTGATTCGGGAAATGAGGGCGTTTTGCAGCCGCTTCGGCGGCGCGGGCATTTCTTTCAACACTCCGTCGATGCGACACCGCAGTCGCAGTTCCCGCTCGTCCGGTTCCAGGTGGATATCACTGGTGCGGGTCTTGATCGCCTCGGCGACGATCATGTTGACCAGCTTGACGACCGGAGCGTCATCCTCTTCGTCCTCCTCTTCCTCTTCCAAGTCCTTTGTCTGAAGCAGTTCGACGTCTTCTCCATTGTCGAAGTCCTTCATCATGTTGACGAGGCCTTCCGTGTCGCCGTAATACTTCTCGATGGCGGTATCGATATCGTCCTGAAGACTGATCAGGGGGACGATCTCCATGTTGGTGCGCAGCTTGATATCGTCCAGGAGAAAGATATTAGCCGGGTCGGACAAGGCAACGGTGAGCGTGTTGTTCGTTCGATCGACGGGAATGATCCGGTATTTACGAGCGACCTCTTCGGAGATCGACTGAATGATTTCAGGATCGATCTCGTATTCGGACAATCTCAAATACTGAAGGCCATGCTGGAGGGCAATAGCCTCGGTGACTTGCTCAGAAGTCGCGAGTTTCAGGTCCGTCAGGACGTCGCCCAGTTTTTTCCCGGTTGCAGAATGCTCTTCGAGGGCGCGCTCGAGCTTGTCCTCGTCAAGGATCCCTTGTTTCACCAGGATCTGGCCGAGACGTTTTTCACTGCGCTTGATTGCCGTGGCCATGATTCTAACCCCGGCCGCTTGAGGCAGGCATTGGGTGCAAATTCGAAAAAAGCGAACTGTAACAAATTGTTACTAAATCTTCCCGCAAGCGGCCTCCGTCGCACATCTAATGATAATCCGAAGGTCAAAGTTTGTCAAGTCTGCATAAAAGGATATCATTATTTTACAAGGGAAAGAGGCGCAACCAAAGAGGATTCTTAAGCTTGCGGGAGAGATTCAGTTTTCTCGATCCCATGCTTTTTCCTTCCCCGTGTGCCGGGTCAATGCTAGGATAACATCCCTTTTCAACATAAGATAAGGAGTCCGAAGAAACCGTGTTCGACCTTTTGTTGTGGCTTTGGCTCAGTCTACTGGCTTTCGCCTTAGGTCGTCTGATTGTGGGGCTGATATTCAGGGCCTCGCGGTGCGATGAGTTTCTATATGCGGCGGGGGTGGGATTCGGCACGCTTGTTCTCGGAATGATTGTTTTGGGATTCCTTGGGCTTTACAATTCCACGCTTTTATGGGCGTTGCTGGGGGGAAGCACGGTCGCCCTGATCGTCGTGAATCGTAGAAATTTCCCGATTCTGTGGCCCTTATCGATTCGAGGTTTATTTCGGGAACGCCGAAGTCCATTTGAATGGTTTTGCCTTGGCGCGGCGGTTTTGATCTGTATTCGCAATGTTCTGGGCTCGCTGACGCCGGAATTGCGCCATGATGTTCTCGATTATCATATCAATTTTCCCAACCTTTATACCCTTCATCACGGCTTCTACGAAACCTCCTGGCATGTTTTCTCTTACATGCCAGCGAACGTGGAGACTCTCTATACGCTTTCGCTCCTGCTTGCCGGGGACACGCTTGCGAAGCTGTTGCACAGCGGGTTCGGTTTGCTGGCCGCGGCAAGTGTTTATCGAATCGGGCAAAGGTATTTCGGTCGTTTTGTGGCGAGTTGGGCGCTGTTTTTCTGGCTCACGATTTCTCATGTTTCCTATGTTGCTTCCACGGCCTATATCGACCTCGGGGTTTCGTTCTGGGCGTTTCTGGCGGTGGGCAGCCTTCTTCGATACTTTGAAGCGCTGGGGGTCATTCGACCGGCGGGGGAGGGCGCTGCGGCTCCGGGGGCGGATGAAGCGCGCCGATGGCTTCTGCTCTGCGGACTATTCACCGGGTGGACTCTGGGGTCCAAGTACACGGCCATTCTCCTGTTCGCTGTTCCCCTGATTTTGACGCTGGTCATCCTCGCTGTTCTGCCCGAAAAGTTGAAGGGGGGAGTCTACCGGCCGAGGCAAGCGCGCCGGGCGGTTCTCACAATCGCGGTGTGGAGCGTCCTGTTCCTGAGCCCTTGGCTGGCGCGCAATCTGGCGTGGACCGGCAATCCCGTCTATCCCTTTTTCAACCGGGCGCTCGGCCTGAACAGCCCGGCGGAGATTTCTGCAGAGACCTTCATTCGGGACCACGCGCCTCACTTCCCCGATTGGAGCTCGATGGCCGAACTTTTGTCAAAAAAAATAAACCACTTGGCGATAGATGGAACCCTGGTGATCAACCTCGCCATTCTGCTCATTCCGCTCTTGATTTTACGTTGGATCGTCTCGATGCCCGATCGGGAGCCGAAGAGGGAAAGCCCGCGACGCTTTCTCTATGTGTTCGCCGGTTTGTTTTTCGCACTGGTTTATGGGTTTTGGGTGTTAGGGACCGGAAATCTGGACGGCCGATTCATGATGCCCGGTTATATGGTTCTTTGCTGGTTGCTGGCGGCCGGGTACCGGCGCGTGTTTCAATGGTTTGAATCCCTTCTGAGTTGGAAGCGCTTCGCCAGGAGTCTTCCGTTTGTTCTAAGCGTCATTCTTCTTTGGAGTTATACCTCGCACATGATTCATTTTTACCAGGATCTTGGGGAGAGTCCGTGGCCCCTTTTAACAAGGGGCGACCGGGCGGTTTACCTGCGGCGGCGATTTCAAAACTACGATATCACCGAGTATATCGAGGCGAATCTTCCCGCCGAGAGTCTTATCCTCGGAATCGGCTATCCCACCCGGCGTCCGTACATCTCCCATGTCAAACACGGGGTTCATCTCATTAAATCCCGACTGGGTGAAAGGGACTACAGCGCCGAAGAACTTCGAGGGGCGCTTCAGCAGGAAGGGATCAGTCATCTTGTTGCGCCGGGCGGCGTAGCAATACATTCCGAAGCCTTGGACCGTTTAGAAGAGGCGGGGTTTCGCCCGATCTTCCGGTCCAGACGAGGCAGAGGGATTTTGTATGAAGTGCCCCGGGGGGGCGAATTCACCGAATGAACCCCCCGGACGATGCCCGTTCATGCAATTAAGGCAGATCATAACATGCTGATTATAAAAGAATTACGAATCTATGGCCGATCTCTCCAAATTTTGTTTGACACGATTTTTCTGTCCGAGTATAAATATAGTGGCATGGACATTCCCATTGCTGGGGAAGATCAGCCGCCGGATCAAGGTGGCTTCTACAGGAAGACTTATAATGGAGAATCCGGTTCCTCGATTGGGGAATCGGTTTGTTTGTATTATGTAGCATTGCCAAAATCGATCATTTCTTCGGCCCCTACAAAAATCTGGAGAGGGCGACCTGGAGCCGACCGCCGACAGCAGCGGTTATCCGCCTTTCTTCTGCACAACCTCTCTGACTCCCTGTCTCCCATATCCCGGATGTTGGCAAGGGGGCTTGGCCCGGGGACCGAAAAGAGAGAATCCTTGGCGAGCGAGGTGCGGAGTTGAATAGTCTGCCGGCCGTGGTTCCGGACGTGCGAGAACAGATTGTACTCGACAGCAATGACGAGTCGGTGCGGCTATTCGGTCGTCATGACGAATACCTGCGCATGATTGAACAAGCGTTTCGAGCCCGCATTACAGCCCGGTCGAACCAGCTCCTTCTGGCGGGGCCGCCGGACGAGGTGGCTTTAGCGCGCGAGGTGTTCGAGCACCTTCTTGCGATGATCCGAAAGGGACACACGCTGGAAGGGCAGCAGGTCCGGTATGTCATCCAGCTGCTGCAGAAGGGCGAGCAACCGGAAATCGAGAATTGGTTCGACGACCAGATTCTCGTCACGCGCCGGAAGAAAGTCGTGCGGCCCCGCAACGTGGGGCAGAAGAAATACATCGATGCGATTCGCAGTAAGGACATTGTCTTCGGCGTCGGTCCAGCCGGCACCGGGAAGACCTATGTGGCCATGGCCGCCGCCGTGCTGGCGCTGAACAAGGATCTTGTCTCAAGGATTATTTTAACGCGGCCGGCCGTCGAGGCGGGAGAATCCCTCGGCTTCCTGCCGGGGGATATGCTGGAGAAGGTCAATCCTTACTTGCGGCCGCTGTATGACGCCCTCCACGACATGCTCGATGCCGACAAGGTACAGCGTTTTCTGGAGCGGGGAGTGATTGAGATCGCCCCCTTGGCGTTTATGCGAGGGCGTACGCTAAACGACTCCTTCGTCATTCTCGACGAGGCCCAAAACACCACGCGGGAACAAATGAAGATGTTTCTAACCCGTCTGGGGCAGGACTCCAAGACCGTCATCACGGGAGACATCACACAGATCGATCTTCCGGGAGGCAAGCGGAGCGGTCTTGTCGAGGCCACGGAGATTCTGGCGGATATCGAGGGAATCGAGTTTGTCTGGTTTTCCAAGGCGGATGTGGTTCGGCACCCCTTGGTGCAAAAGATCATCGGCGCTTACGAGCTTCACGACATCGAAAGCGCCGCGCGGCAAGGGGTCTCTTCGGCGCCCGAGGGTACAGCCTCGGGTCGGGAGGGAGGGCAAAACCCATGAAATTTCGCTCCAACGCGAAAAACGGTAATGGAAGCAATCGAATTCCGTCGTCCCCCCGTTCCGGCCAGGAGAGTGTGTCGCCGGATCCGGGTGCGGACCGGCCGGCCGGACCACGGCACCGAGTGCACCCTTCGGCGCCCTTGCTGGTGGTGGCCGTTGGCTACGCTCTTCTCGTAGCCCTGTTGCTTCGACTGCCGGAGGGCGGGCAGCTGCTTGACGTTACGGTGGGCCGACCCTCACCGAGGAAGATCGTTGCCCCGAGGGACCTGGAAATCCCGGACCATGAAGGGACGAACGCTCTGAAGCAACAAGCGGCGGCGGAGGTCCCGGCGGTCTTCGACGAGAACGGTGAAGTCAGCGCCCAAATCTCGGAACAGGTGGATTCGTATTTCGTTGCCGCGCAAGACATTGCCGACCGCCCCAATCTTTCGGCCGAACAACGGCGGGACGCCTTGGCGGCGGAGATCTCCATCGCGGGTGGCGAGTCGGGCGAAATGCTGGAGTTGCTTCTGGCCTATTCGCACTACGGCCTGTTGCGCAAGAGCCTTTCGGACAATCTTCGACAGATTGAGCAGCAGGGCATCGTTCCGACAGACAAGGAAAAGCGCTTGGCGCTGCAATATCGCGAAAAGGGCATCTACGTCGTGGACGCCCGGCAGGAGACGGCGCTACGGGCCGACGTGGCCTCCATTCGGACGCTGCCGGAAGCCCGGGAGGCCCTGCGGCGCAAAATCGAACAGCAGTTCAATAAACCGCAGGAGGATCAAGGCCCCCGCGCTTTGGCTGCCGCGCTGGGAGATCTTTTGCTTCAGGCCAATCTCACGCTGAATGAATCCATTTGGCAACAACGGCGGCAAGCCGCAATGAACCGAATTCAGCCCTTGACCGTCTTGATTCAGCAGAATCAAAAGCTGCTTGACGAGGGCGACATTGTCCCGCCGAAATTGACGGTGATCTCGCACACCGGACGGCCGGTCACGATCGACACGCAGATCCTCTTAACCGCGCTGCTTCGAGAAGATCGCTCGGTGCTCTGGAGCCAGGTGGTCGCCTGGGTGCTGTTGCTCCTTGTTCCGTTGGTGCTCTGGGCGATTTACGTGCGGCGGTACCACCATGCGGTCTGGAGAAACATGGTCAAGCTGAGCAGCCTGATGGGCGTCCTTGTGCTGGTCGTGGCGGTAGGACAGCTGCTGTTGCTTCTGGAGGGAGCGCTGGGCAGCGACTTAAAAAACATCGGCTATGCCCTGCCGGTGGCCCTGGCCGGAGTGCTGATTACGATTCTTCTCGACGGGCAATTGGCGTTGGTTTCCGTCTTAACGCTGTCGATCTACGGCGGGCTCATGTTCGGCCACTTTAACTTTTTCCTGGCGAATTTGGTGGGCGGCCTGACGGCGATCTTCAGCATGAGCGGCCTGCGGCGGCGGATCGATCTTTCCTGGACCGGCTTGCGAGTCGCCCTGGCGGTCGGCTTTGTCGCCTCGCTTCTCTATTGGGTGCAGAGGGCCGAAGCGGGTCAGCTGCAATCCGGTGCGCACGCCTGGGTGCTGGTGATGACCTGGAGCTTCACGCACGGGATTCTGACGGTCATGCTGGGCGGCTTTCTCCTTCCGTGGCTGGAACATTTAACGGGCGTGGTGACGGGGATTCAACTGCTGGAGCTGAGCCAGAAGAACGATCTATTGCAGCGTCTGGAGGCCGAAGCGCCCGGAACCTATCAACACAGCATGAACGTGGCGAACCTGGCCGAATCGGCCGCCGAATCCATTGGCGCCAACGGCCTCCTGGCTCGCGTGGCGGCCCTGTATCACGACGTCGGGAAGCTCAAGAAGCCGGCCTACTTTTCCGAGAACCAGGTTCGTGACATTGAGAAGAAGGCCCATGACAAATTGGCCCCGAGCATGAGTCGGCTGCTGATCTGCAATCACATCAAGGACGGGCTGGAGATTGCCGAGAAGTACAATCTGCCGACCTTTGTTCTGGACGCGATCGGCCAGCACCATGGGACGACCTTGTTGTCCTTCTTTTACGAGAAGGCCACGCGGGAAGACAGTAAGGACGTGGTAAGCGAAAACGATTATCGATATCCGGGCCCGAGGCCGCAATCGCGCGAGATGGCCATCCTGATGCTGGCCGACAGCCTGGAAGCCGCTTCGCGGAGTCTGCCCCTGGGCATCACGCAAGGCGAGCTGTATCAATTTGTTCGCAAGATCATTAATCAGAAGTTTGTCGACAACCAGTTTGAGGACTGCGATCTGACGTTGTCCGATTTGCACCGCCTCACCGAGGCGTTCACGCGCAGCCTGGTCAGCTTGCTGCATCGCCGCATTGCCTATCCGAACGTGTTGAAAAGCGCTGATGAAAGCCAGATGCAGGCCCTGGTGAAGACCAAGGAAGAATCCCCGGCGCCGGATGGATCGGAGACCCCGGTCGGCGCCGGAGTGCGAGACGGGGACAATCGCCCTACTTAAGGAGTATTCGCAAGACGATGGGACTGGAAATTATTAACGAATTCCGAACCAGTAATCTGCCGGAAGAGGAGATGAAGCGGCTTGTGCGCAGTGTGCTCGAAAGCGAGGGCCACCGGGGCAAGGAAGTGGCGTTGCTGCTGACCAATGACGTGGCCATTCAGCGCTTCAATCGAACGTATCGCAAACTGGATCGGCCGACCGACGTGCTGGCTTTTCCAATGGCGGACGATGAAGAGATTCTCGGGGACATTGCCATCTCGGTCGAAACCGCTGAGCGGCAAGCCGCGCGCGTGGGCCATCCGCTGGAGACCGAGCTGAAGTTTCTGCTTTTACACGGCCTCCTTCATCTGTGCGGATACGACCATCATGAGAAGAGCCGGGGGCCGTGGGAAGAAAAGGAACGCCAATATCTCGATCTCGTCTTCGGTTCCAAACAATCTTTGGCCTCCTGAGGAGCGTAACATCGTGTTTCTGCTCATTGTGCAGATCGTTTGCTTTGTCATTTTTCTTTTGTTGTCCGCCTTTTTTTCCTCCTCTGAAACGGCGTTGACCTCGATCACCAAGTTGAACGCCAAAAAGTTTCGGGAAGGAGGCGGGAAGCCGTCCCCGCTGGACATCTGGCTGAAGGATCCCAACCGAATCCTGGCCACGCTGCTTGTCGGCAACAACGTGGCCAACGTCGGGGCGTCCATTCTGGCCGCCGCGATTTCGCAATCGATATTTATCCGAATGGGCCTGCCCAGCAGCAACGCCGCGCCCGGGCTGGTCGCTTTTGTGGGCACCCTGGTGGCTTTGTTGATTTGGGGCGAGATCATTCCCAAGATCTATGCCAAGCATCACGCGGAACAAGTCGCCCCGCGCGTGATCGGAACGCTCAACCTGCTGTACATCTTTCCTTTTAAACCGATCATTGCCGCCTGCCTGTGGATTTCCAACGCCATGGTTCGCCTTTTCGGGGGCAAGGCGTCGAAAGAAGGGCCGTTTTTGACCGCCGATGACATTAAGATGTTGATTGAGGTCAGCGAAAAGGAAGGCGTCCTGGAAGAAGAAGAGCGGGAGATGATTCACAGTATCATCGAATTCGGCGATATCATCGCCAAGGAGGTCATGATCCCTCGGACGGACATGGTGCGCCTGGCCGCCGATACCACGTTGGAAGAGAGTTTGGAAACGGTGGTCGCCGCCGGGCATTCCCGCATTCCAATCTATGAAGAGCGGATCGACAATATTATCGGCATTCTCTATGCCAAGGACTTGTTGGCTTTTTGGCAACGGGCCGTCAAGCAGAAGGAGCCGGACGGGGGACGCGCTCAGGTGCCCGAGTTGCAGGAGAAGCAGTTCGACCTGCGGGCTTTGATCCGCCCGCCGACTTTCGCCCCGGAGACGAAAAAGGTCAGCGAGTTGCTGAGGGAGTTCAAGCAGCAGCGCACGCACATGGCCATCGTCGTAGACGAGTACGGCGGCACGGCCGGATTGGTGACCATTGAAGACGTGCTGGAGGAAATCGTCGGCGAAATCCAGGACGAATACGACCGGGAAGGCGAGCTGTACCGAAAGATTGCAGAGGGACGCTATGAAGTCGACGCCCGGATCAGTCTCTGCGACCTCGAGAACGATTTGGGCATCTCTCTGCCGGAAGGCGAGGATTTCGAAACGTTGTCGGGATTCATTTCCGTTGTCGCCGGGCGAGTGCCCGAAGTCGGACAAACCGTGGAGTTCGAGAATTACAAGATGACGATTCTCGAAGGCGATGAACGCCACATCGAACGCGTGCGCATCGAGCACATAAGCAAGCCGAAGCTGGAACCCGAAACCTCGCAACCTTAGGCGGAAGAATTCCGAATTGCAGTGATGACTATGAGCGAAGAAAAAAGTTCTCATCCCCTGCGCCATCTGCGGAACCTGTTTATCACCGGTCTCCTGGTGCTGGTGCCGATCGGCACGACTGCGTTGATCGTTTACAAGGTCTTCGATTTGGCGGATCGGAAGATCCGCATCCTGCTCGAACCGCACATCGACGCGCTCTGCCAACTGCTGTTCAATCGAACGATCCCCATCCCCCCCTACGGCGTGGGACTTGTGGTGACAGTGCTCGTGATTCTCGCCGCGGGCATTCTGGCCCGCAACCTGATTGGGCGGCGGCTGATCTCCTTGGCGGAGAAGGTGATGTTGCGCCTGCCGTTCGTCAACCGAATTTATACGGCGATCAAGCAAATCAGCGACGCTTTTCTCCGGCGAAAAACGAACCTTTTTCAAGAAGTTGTCCTGATTGAATACCCGCGCAGGGGCATCTATTCCCTTGGCTTTGTCACGGGAGAAGCGCCGAAGGTTTTCGACCGCCTGGAAGGCGATTCGGTCTGTATCTTTGTTTCCACGACGCCCAATCCCACTTCGGGCGTGTTGGTCGTGGTTCCGCGCCGGGACGTGATCCCGTTGAATATCTCGGTTGAGGACGGGATGAAAATGGTGATTTCCGGCGGCGTGGTGATCCCGGAAAATCTTCAGAAAAGGGGTGTCGCCCTCAAGCGCGATCAGGCCGAGCGCTCCCAGCCTGCGGAGGATTCGGCCGAACCGGCAAAGCCGGAGGCGACCTCCTAGCCCGCGCCGTGGTTTTATCCGAACGAGCGTTCCTTCCCCCCGGGGAATAAAGCGGCACCTTTTGCCCCCCCCCCGTTACTGAGCGATTGCCTTTGCCCCGCCGTTTTGCTAAACTGGGACTCTTGTTGCCCATGTACAAAATCGAAGAAGATAACGAAAGTGCGCGATTCGACGACGGTCCAAACCGTTCCACTTCCGGGGTATGGGGCCATCGAGCCCGGCGGGGTCGAATGGCTGTTCAATTTGGAACGGCGAGCAATTCTGCCGGTGAAATGGCTGATGGGTTTGTTGTGCGCCGCCCTGGTGTTCGTCCGGGCGCCGGAATATTTGCCGGCGTTGAGCGAGTTTGCCCTTCTGGTTTTTTACCTGCTGAGTAACGTTGTTTTCAGCTACCTGTTTTATTTCAAACGTGTCGGTCCCAACCAACTCCGCCCCCTGTCGATTGTCTCCTTTGCTTTCGATGTTTTTGTCATGGCCAGTTTTATTTACCTCACCGGTGGGATTGACAGCGATTTTTTCATTCTTTTCTTTCTGGTCATTCTTCGGGGAATGGGATTTTTCCCAACGGCGCGGATGAACGTTCTGGCCAACGTCGTCGTCGGCTTGATCTATATCAGTACGTTGGTTCTGGCCGGGTTCGACAGTCACATCATGCACGAACAGGAGTTTTACGAGAAAGTCCTGCTCGTTGTCGGCGTCGTGCTGCTCAGCTGGTTCCTGATCGAAATCCAGGCGCAACAGAACCGGAACCTTCTGGCGACGAACAATCGGCTGCTGTTTGAACGCGCCTATGTGCGCAACCTGCTGGAATCGATGACGGACGGCGTCGTTGCGTTCAGCCCGCAAATGGAAGTCACAACGATCAACGCCGCCGCCCGGCAGATACTCAACCTGACGGACGGCGAATGGGACCCAAGGAGCATCAAGGAACGGATTCCGGAGGTTCTCATTCGGGCGGGTCGGAAACTGGCGCAAACTGGAAAGGAAACAACGGACGAGACTCTGACCGCCCGGCTGCCGGGGGGCGGGACGAAAGTCCTGCGCTTGTCCATCCGGGCGCTCAGCCGGCCGGACGAGGAGTCGGCCGGTGTTGTCGCGATATTTGAGGATCTGTCCACCCTTCAACGCATTGAAGAGCAACTGTGGCAATCGGAAAAACTGGCTTCGGTCGGGCAGCTGGCCGCCGGGGTGGCGCACGAATTGGGCAATCCCATTGGAATCATCAAATCGTGCGCCGAGTACATGAACGGCCAAATCGCCAAGAAGCCGCTGCCGGAACCGTTCCAGCAGTCACTGGCCGAGGAGGTGGGCGTCATTGCTTCCGAATCAGCCCGTTGCCAGCGAATTCTTCGAGAGCTTCTCTCTTACAGTTCCCAGGAGGAGCTCGCCTTGCGCGACATCGATCTGAATGAAGCGGTTCGGCGGGCGGAGGGACTGGTTGCGTATAACGTGCCGGAAGAGCGCATTGGGCTCGAAGCGGAACTGGCTCCGGAATCGCTTCACGCGAAAGCCGATGAGAATCTCCTGACGCAGGCATTGGTGAATATTTTCCTGAACGCGATTGAAGCGATTGACGAGCGGGGCCGGGTGATTGCGCGCACCTGCAAGGAGACCGCGTCCGATGGTGCGATCCTGCACGTCGGTGTGGAGATCGAGGACACCGGGCGCGGGATGGCGCCGGAGACCCGCCGGCGGATTTTTGAACCGTTCTTCACGACGCGAGACGAGGGCACGGGATTGGGATTGGCGATTACACATCGGATCGTGGAACGCTTGGGGGGGCGCATCGAGGTCGAGAGCGAAGAGGGCCGGGGGAGCCGGTTTCGAATCTGGCTCCAGCCCGCTGGCTGAAACACTTGGATCTTTGTCTGCGAATGTTCCACACGGCGACTGACGAATCCGGATTCGACCGGTTCATCAGAAAGGACCCGCAATAATGCAGGAAGAAACCGTCTATCAGTGGGCCAAGTCTTTGGAGGCGCTGTTGGCGCAGGGCGGGGAGGATCAGGTGCGCCAAATGTGCGCCGAGCAGCGACCGGCCGACTTGGCTGAAGCGCTTGATTTCCTCGATGGAGAGGAGAAACAGGCCGTTTTTCGATTGCTGGACCTGCCTCAAGCCGCCGAGGTGCTCGGCGAGTGCGATGAAGATCAGCGAGCCGAGCTGATGGCGGCGCTGAGCGAGGAAATCCTGGCGCGGGTCGTTGATCATTTGCCGCCGGATGACGCTGCCGACGCGGTCTCCGAGCTTTCGGACGAAAGAGCGGGCCGGGTGCTTTCCAAGATCCGCGAATCGGAAGAGATCCGCGACCTGCTGCGCTACGACGAGGAGTCAGCCGGCGGGATCATGACCCCGGATGTCATCGCCTTCCCCGAGACGATGACGGTCGGCGAACTCTTGGACGCCTTTCGGGGCGGCTGGAAAACGGCAAAGGCGGCGCGAGTGCCGGTCATTGCAGCAAAGCCGGAGTGGGAGAATGCTTACGAGCTGATTCGCGAAGAGAACATTTACTCGATTTTCGTCGTGGACAACGACCGGAAGCTCAAGGGCTTTGTCCGTCTGCAGGATATTCTTCGCTCGGATTCTGAGACGCGTCTTTCCGAAATCCTGGATACCGACGTGATTTCCGTGTTGACCGGTGAAGATCAGGAGGAAGTCGCCGAGCTGGCGCAAAAATACGACTTGGTTTCCATTCCCGTCACCGACTCGGAAGGGCATTTGGTCGGCCGGATTACGATCGACGACGTCATCGACGTCATCGAAGAAGAAACCACGGAAGACTTTATGAAAATGGCCGGAACGACCGAGGACGAACTGATCACCGAAAGTGCCCTACGGTCTCTTGGACTTCGACTGCCATGGATCATGGTCGCCTTGCTGGGCTTGTTTCTGTCGGCCACGATCCTGCGGTTTTTTGAGCCGACCATTGCCCGGGTGGTGCAGCTGATGCCGTTTATTCCGGTCGTTTGCGGAATTACCGGTAATACGGCCGTTCAGTCGGCCACCATTATTATCCGGGGATTGGCGACCGGCCAGATCGACGTCATGATGGTCTTTTCCGTCATCTTCAAAGAAATCCGAACGGGCATTCTGATAGGAGTGGTGTGTGGAGGAGTCGTCCTGTTGGTCGCTTATTGGTTTACTCAGATCGGGCCGGTAGCCTGGGCGGTCGGCATCTCGGTTTTCTGCGCGATCAGCGTGGCCTCATCATTAGGCGTATTCATTCCCTTGTTCCTGGCCCGGATTGGAAAGGACCCGGCGATTGCGACCGGACCGATTGTCACCTCGCTCAGTGATGCAACGGCGGGGGCCATCTACTTCATCGTTGCCACGGCGATTGTCTAACCGCTGGCGGATTATTTCGGGGGCGGGAGCAGAAACGCTGCGTCGCCCCAATTCGCGTGGTCGTGCCCCCGGCCGTCCCGGCCTTCTGTGACCATGAGCGTCACCTGTTTCACGCCTTTCAGGTCGACAATGATCGGGATCGGTTTTCGGGCCGGAGTCACGATGCCGCTGTTGTAAAGCGGGACCTGTCTGTCATTGAGAACCTCGAAGGAGACCTCGACCTCCGGATGGTTTCGCACTTGATCCGAGAAGCCGATCATGGCCTGAAAAGCGAGCGCTCCTTCGGGTACTGCGTAGGTCATTTCACACCAGGCGTGCGTGCCGATGCCGTGGCTGTAGGTGATATCGTCCATCACGATGGGAGCGTTGTTCCAGGTTCGGTTGGCTTTCGGCTCGGCAAATTCGTAACGGACGTTTCGGGGATTCAGCTGGTCCAGCCAGATCTTGGTGCCGTTCCACTCCGGCAGCATGCGCAGCGGCTCCGCCCCTTCGGGGGCGGCCCAAGCGGGAACCCCGGCCTGAGCCTGGGGCTCGCCGCGTCCAATGTACAAGAACGAAAATCCCCCGCGGGAAACCTTGTGAACCTTGTATCCCCGCCGAGTCAGGGCGATGCCGACGGATGAGAACCTGGAACTGGGCGCCAGGATCAGCGAAGATTGATTCAGCAGCATCTGCAGCTGGCTCACGTACGGACCCGGTACGGGCTGACCCCGCCGAGGCCCCTCGTTGATTCGGTTGAGCAGTCGGGGTTGCATGAGCCGGCTCGTCTGCTCGCGGTCTCGCCGGGTTCGTTCCAAGAGAGCCAGGTTGACCAGCGAAACCTCGCGGTGATCCATCTGCAGCCCGGCGACCAGCGGGCCGGGAATTTTTTCCAATTCCGCCGCAATGACTTCGCAGCCCCGGCTTGCCGGTGGCTTGTCCCAGAATAGAATCGTGACGTGGTTCCACAACAAGATCAGCGCCAAAGCGGCTGCCAGTCCGTGCTGCAACGCGATAGGAACACGGGCCTGTTTCAGAATCACTGCGGCCCGGCCCACGCCGAAGGCGGCCCACATCGACAGCGGTACGACAAACAGCATAATGCGATGAGCGTCCACCCGGTTTGTCAAGAGCAACGGACCGGTGGCCAGCACCACCCAGGCCAGAGGGATGGCGTAGCGCCACCTGCGCCATCGAAAGAGTGAGTGGCCCAATCCCCAGAGCAGAAAGGGCGCCACGGGCGCGAAGTACAGAGGAATACGGGGCGGATCGCTTCCAAGGATGCCTCGGGTACTCAGGTCCCTCTGGGGCGAAACGAACCAAAGATATTGGGGAATGGTGGTTTCCAAAACGCGATAAAGCAATTCGAACTTGTCGAATCGGGTCATTTGATGGACTTGAACGGTGCGCCCCGTGAATTGCTTGAAATACGCGGGGCTTTTCAGAAAGTTAAGAAACTGCTCGCCGCGCGCTTCGTGAAACCGCTTGTGGGCGCCGAAGTGCTTTTGCATCTGCCACACTCCCAATACGCACACCCCAATCAAAATGAATCCCAACAGGCGTTTCCAGTTCATCGAGCGCCACTGGCACGCAAGCACAATGGGAATTGCGGCCAGCAGAACGATGACCAACAGCCGGGCCGTGGCATAATGAAGCGTGGCAAGATAAAGTGCCATTGCGCACAGCGGTCCCATCCACCATCGGGGACGCCGGTGATCGAGAAAAAGCCACGTGCAGTATATCGCCAGAAGCGAAGTCAGTAACGTGGCGGCCGATAAGGTGCCGTAGCGGCCGTAAAAGAGAACACTAACGTTCAGCGCCAGGAGTACGGCCAGGGCGACGCCGATCCTTGCTCCGTAGAAGCGCCGGCCGATTCCATACGCTGTTACCACGGACAGAAGCGTTGCAAGCACTGAAAAGACGCGCAGCGTCCAGGGGTGAAAACCGAAAGTTTTCAACAAGGCGTAGGTGGGAGCTCCGTACAAGAGGCTCTTTTGCCCCGAGCTCATCAGGCCGTCGTCCCAAAGAAACTGCCTTGCCGCATAACGAAATACGTCCTGGTTTTCATGAAACGTATTGCCGAATTCCTGTGATACCGGCGATTCCCAAACGAGCAGCGTCCCGGCAAATCCGCCCAAGTCGCAGAAGAGAAACACGGCTCCGACCAGCAGAAGAAGCATGAGATAAATCAGGGGCGTTCGGGAGGGCTTGGCCTCGGAGTTATCTTCAGGCGGGGCCGGATCGACGCGGTGCAGGATGAGGTGGGTCAAGAGGGCCGCTCCGGCCGGGATCGCGAGGAAAAGCCGGGCTTTTGCCCCCAGCCAAGGCAAGAACAGGCTGGAGCTGAAAACAATATACAGGACGCCTGGGATGGATCTCCAAAAAGCGCGACGGTTGCGGATCAAGCCAAAAATCAACGTCATTACCGCTGCGGCTAAAAGCAGATAGGCCGTGACGTCGTAGGGCGACACCGCTTCGGCCCATTTCTGAAGCATTCCGACCACAATCCCCCCCAGCGTGTCAAATGAATTCAAACCCACGAGTGAAAACACCGAAAACGCGGAAAAGAATCGGAGTGGTCCCTCCGCGTGTTTCGAACCGGAGTCTGACAATATCCCCGGCCGATGTCAAGGATCGCGGCCGGCATTGGATGGGCCGGTGCAAGGGTGGCCGAATGGGAAGGGATCCGCTTCGCAGGATTGTCGGGCAGGAAGCCTTTACGGAAGGGCCTGTCTCTGCTATGATTATTAAAGTCAATGAAGAGCAGGGCCGCTTCGCTCGATGCAGTCAGAAACGGTTCCGGGCTAAAATCCTGCGGGGGGCGTTTCGAGGAAGAATCGTGATTACCACGCATCAACCGAAAGAGTACAACGGCCGCTTGATTGCGGTGGAAGGACTTGACGGGTCGGGTAAATCGACGCAGATTTACTTGATTTATCGGTGGCTGACGCTGGGGGGCTTCAAGGTGTTTTTCACCGAATGGAATTCCTCGGCGATGGTCAAAAAAGCCACCAAAAAGGGGAAAAGGCAGAACCTGCTGACACCAAGCACGTTCAGCCTGATTCATTGCACCGATTTCAGCGACCGTTACGAGCGTCAGATTCTGCCCCTGTTGCGGGCCGGGTATATCGTGCTCTGCGACCGTTATGTTTTCACGGCCTACGCGCGGGATGGGGTTCGGGGCTGCGATCGGGAGTGGGTCCGGAAGATGTACAGTTTTGCCGTCAAACCGGATCTGACCTTTTATTTCAGTCTTTCGCTGGAAGTTGCTTTGGGGCGGATTCTCGTCGGCCGCCCGCAACTGAAGTACCACGAAGCCGGCATGGATCTGGGGCTTTCCAGCGATCCCTATGAGAGTTTCCGAATTTTTCAGGGCCGGATCAAAGAAGAGTACGATTCGATGGCCGAGGAGTGCGGTTTTCGGATCGTGGACGCGACGCTGCCGGTCGAAACCCAGCAGCAAACGGTTCGGGCGATCATCGAACGGACTATCGATTTGCCCAGTTATCATTGGAGAAGCCACCGGTGAAGCCAAAGCGATTCTATGGCAAGGGACTGCCCGGCGTGGATGCCAGCCAGCTGAGCGGCGCCCTGATCGTTGTCGAAGGTTCGGACGGTTCGGGCCGTTCGACGCAAATTGCGCTGCTGAAGGATTGGCTGGAGAAGCGGGGATACGCCACCGAGAACGTTGGACTCAGCCGCTCCACGCTTGTCAGCTCGGAATTGGAAAAGGCCAAGAGCGGCAACATCCTCGGCACGCGCACGTTCAGTCTGTTTTATGCGACCGATTTCGCCGATCAGCTGGAGAACAAGATTCTCCCGGCATTGCGGGCGGGATTTATCGTCTTGGCCGACCGGTACATTTATACCTTGATGGCGCGCGACATCGTTCGCGGGTTGGAGCGTAAGTGGGTCGAGTCGACGTTCAGCATCGCCCTTGTTCCCGACCTCGTATTTCATCTGCGCGTGCGCCCCCAAGTCCTGATTGAGCGCAATTTTCAAAAGAATCTGACGTTGGATTATTGGGAATCCGGGATGGACATCGGACTGTCCAACGACATGTTCGAGAGTTTCCTCAAGTACCAGAGACTGATTCAAAAAGAATATCGCCGAATGGAAAAGACGTACGGATTTAAAGTGATCAATGGAAATCGCTCGATTCAGGCCGTTGCCCGAGATCTTCAGGCCCACATCGAAGACTTCCTGGCTAGCTATGAGTAGATCTTCTCCTGTTTCCAAGAAAAAGGCTCCCCGAGCACCGGCGCCGACGGATGCGGCGGACGCGCCCCGCCGGCGTCCCCCGATCGATATTCTAAAGACACTGGATACCGAGATTCATCACCTGCGTTCGTTGTTTCAGGAAACATTGGAAGCGTTCGCCATTGCCCAGGAAGGGGAGATCGCCCAGCTGGTTCAGCCGATCCAAGAGGCGGTCAAGGAGCGGGGCGTTAAAATCACGCGCCGCCGGCAACAGCTTTTGCAAGAGATGATCGACCGGATTCGCGACTTGCAGGTCCGGCCGCAAAAGGGACGCCGGAAGGATCTGAAAAAAATCGAATCATTGGTCAGGCAATTGGTCGAACTGGCGGAAAAGTGGCAGTAGACAAAGTGAGGGAATTCATGGCGAATCAGGCGGCTCAGCAACCGGTCATTGGCGTCGATCTCGGGGGTACGAAGATTCTCGCCGCGGTGGTCGACGGTCAAAGCCGCATTCTTGGGCGGGCCAAGAAGAAAACCAAGGCAGAGCGAGGACCGCTGGACGTTCTGGCGCGTATGTCGCTGACCATTCAAGAGGCGATTGAGAGTTCCGGGGTGTCTTTCAAAGAGGTTGCCGCCATCGGTGTCGGCAGTCCCGGCCCCCTCGATCCGCGAACCGGGGTCGTTGTCGTTGCCCCGAATCTCGGTTGGAAAAACGTCAACGTTAAGGCGACCCTGGAAGGCGAATTTCACCTTCCAGCCTTCATCGAGAATGACGTAAACGTGGGAACCTTGGCCGAACACCGGTTGGGAGCGGGTCAGGGCGTCTCGAGCTTGGTCGGTATTTTCGTCGGCACGGGCATTGGCGGCGGCATTATTCTCGATGGCCGGTTGTATCGGGGCATGAACTGCACGGCCGGGGAAATCGGCCACATGGTGATTCAGGAGGGTGGACCGCTGTGCAGCTGCGGTCGCCAGGGGTGCCTGGAAGCCTTGGCGAGTCGAACCGCCATCGGTCGAATGATCCAGGAGGAGATTCAAAAGGGCAAGAAAAGCGCCATCACGTCGCTGGTCAAAAACGTCAATGGTCAGATTAAAAGCCGCGCCTTGGCCGCAGCCCTGTCCGAGGAGGACAAAGTCGTGACGGGGGCGCTGAAGAAATCCGCTTACTACCTGGGCGTGGCGGTCGCCGGTCTGATCAACTTCCTCAATCCGGAAATGATTGTGCTCGGTGGCGGCGTCGTTGAGGCCAATGAAGATTTTTATCTTGCGGAGGTCCAGAAGACGGCGGTCGATTTCGCTTTCCCCCAGGCTTCGCAAGGCGTGCGGATTGTCCCGGCCCGGCTGGGCGACGACGCCGGGGTGCTGGGCGCCGCCTTGGTGGCCCGGATGAACTTGGACGAGCAGACAGCCGAAATGCTTCCTCGCGCGGCTCAATTGGTCGAATGAAGCGCCTGCGCTCTACCCGTCAGATGCATCGCGAGATTATTGACGAGGCCCGCCGGTTGATGAACCGGCTTGATCCCGAGCCCGCTCACGCCGTACAAGTTTGCCGGTTGGCGCTGCAACTGTTCGATGAACTCGCGCCACTACACCAGTTGAACCAGGAAGCGCGGATGCTCTTGGAAGCCGGCGCGTTGCTTCATGACATCGGCTGGTCGGTTTCTGAAAAGGGGCATAACAAGCATTCGGCCCGGTTGATCGAAGCGCACGGGTTTCAAAACGCCTCAACGCGGCAAATGCTCCAGATCGCCGCTCTCGCACGATACCACCGAAAGGCGCACCCTAAGTCTTCCCACCGGATCTTCCAACAGTTGGACCCGGAAGCGCAAAGCCAGGTTCGCTGCCTGGCGG
>Ga0272444_10001563_pt1 | contig 21945 bp, 22 predicted proteins | sample SSMForm13_FD_201033 | JGI IMG/M metagenome (GOLD analysis project Ga0272444, IMG submission 201033) | Marine sediment archaeal communities from Little Sippewissett salt marsh, Falmouth, MA, United States - SSM-Form-13 | ecosystem: Environmental > Aquatic > Marine > Wetlands > Sediment ...
ATTTTACTGAAAGTTATCGATAATCGGCAAAAGGAGGCCATTATGACAACACCCGCATCAACAGTTGATAATTTAAGTAAAATCTCGCTAACCATTAAAGATAAAGATAGTTCATCGGATTCGCCTTTTGAATTTATTTATGGAGTGGGCGCCGAAGGCATCACCTTGTTTGAAAAAGCCCTGTTTGGCAAAGGCGTCGGCGATCAGGTACAATTCGACATATCCCCTGCCGATTATTGCGAAACCATCGGCCACCTGGAACTGCCCCTTTTCAAGCAAACCGGCATCATGAAGCCCATTTCGCTTCAGGTGACCATTGATGCCATTTCAAAGGCTACGGATCATGAAGTCGTCAAAGCCCTGGCCGCCGGTGGAAGCTGCAGCGACTGCGGCTGCGGTTGCGGCAACCATTAGATGCAATAAGCTTGATTTGTTTTCCGGAAACCCATATATCTACAGTAATCTTCAAATTCGATCACTTTCATCAATCCAAGTAAACCGTCAGTCGGCCGGAGACGTTCATGTATCGTGACAATTATATTACCGCCCTTCGCACCGAGCTATTAGAGATGGTTTCCGAACAGTTGACACCAGTGGCCCTGCGCTACGGATACAGCGAAGTCCCCCTGGAAACCAATATCAAGTGGCGCCCCCAGGTGTTGGTGCTGGGCAATTATTCATCGGGCAAATCGACCCTGATCAATGAGTTTTTGGGTACACCCATCCAGGGTACGGGGCAGGCGCCCACCGATGACTCATTTACTGTAATTACCTTTGATGAGGAAGAACCTGACGGCACACCGATTCGGGTCACGGAACAGCGAGACGGCAAGTTTCTGCTCAATGATCCGGAATATCCGTTTGAATCGCTGAAAAAACATGGTCAACGATTCGCATCCCATTTCAAGCTGAAAAAAGTCAATTCACCGTTTTTGAAAAATCTGGCCATCATTGACACGCCCGGGATGCTGGACAGCATCACCGAACGAGACCGGGGCTACAACTATCAGGACGTTATCGGTGATTTGGCCCAGATTGCCGATATGGTCCTGGTGCTGTTCGACCCCCATAAAGCCGGCACGGTCCGCGAAGCGCATACCAGCCTGCGGGATACACTGCCATCGAAAACATTTGAAGACCGGGTGCTATACGTGCTCAACCGCATTGATGAATGCACCTCCATGACCGATCTATTAAGAGTCTACGGTACCTTGTGCTGGAATCTGTCCCAGATCACCGGCCGCAAGGACATCCCCATGATTCATTTAACCTATTCTACAGCAGCTGCGGAAAAAAACATCCAGGAAGACAACCCCCAGGCCACCTACCTTCGGTATCTTGAAAATCAACGCGAAGATCTTAAAAATGCCGTTATGCAGGCCCCCTGCCACCGGCTGGACAACCTGGCCTCGTTCGTGGAAACCCACGGCGAGCGGCTCACCCATTTTCTTGAAGGAATGATCAGTTACCGCAAACATGCGCGCCTTTTTCGGGTGAAATCATTTTTCTCAGGTCTGGCCGTATCCCTGGTGGGAGGCGCCGCAGCCTGGCTGGGCCTCATGACCTTTACCCCCCTTGCCGGTTTCGATCCCGTGCTTCAGCTGACCGGTGCCGGTGTATTGAGTGCAATCCTGTTTATCCTCTGGCTGACCGTTGTGCAAAAATATTTCTATGGGCGTTTTCTCAAAAAATGGCTGCGTCAGCTGGATCATCTGACACCGCTCTCAAATCAGACCCGGCGAGACAGCTGGGCGGCCATCCGCGATCTTTTATACGTAAACCTGAAAAAAACCGAAGGTCACTTTTCTTTAAGCCAGGTATATAGTGAGTATCTCGTGGTCAAAGAAATCCACGAGACCGGATCACGCGAAATTCGTGAGGCATTAAAGGAACTGTCTGGAATCGATTCAGACAACAACTGGTCGAAAGATATGAATGAACCGGTCGTCCCTTACTGGTCGGTACCTGAATCAGAAACCCCACTTGAGGAGCAGTAATGAAAAAAACCACGCTGGGCCCCCAAGCCCTGCTTTTTCCCACCCCGTCTGTTCTGGTCGGCACTGTTGTCGATGACCGGACCAACTTCATGACCGCCGCCTGGTGCGGCATCGCCTCATCCAAGCCGCCGGCCATCTCCGTGGCTGTGCAAGGTGTGCGCCATACCCTGAAAGGCATTCTCGCCCACAAAGAATTCTCCATCAACGTGCCTTCTGCGGCCATGGCCAAGCAGGTGGATTTTTGCGGCATCTACTCCGGCCGCAACGATGACAAGTCTAATGTTTTCGAAATTTTCACCGGCGAACTCGAACATGCGCCGCTGGTCGCCGAGTGCCCGGTAAATATAGAATGCCGGTTACGCCACACGCTGGATCTGGGGGCTCACATCCTTGTCGTCGGGGAAGTGGTCCAGACGCATATCAATGAAAGCTGCCTGACCGACGGCAAAGCCGACGCAACCAAGATCGATCCATTGGTATACTCACCAGGTACAGGCAACTACCAGCGCTTGGGAGAAATTGTCGGCAAGGCATTTTCCATCGGCAAAAAATAAATCAATCGGATACTATCCCATGCAGCCATTCAACCCTGAACAGGACCTGATCGAGACCCGCCGGGAATTTGGTGAACACGGTGGCGTCACCCCGTCAATCGCCCGATCCTCCACATTCACGGTTATGGACCCGGAAATCATGCCGGAAATTTTTGGTGGTGTACGGGGGCCGGAAAAAGGAGGGTGCTTTCTCTACAGCCGGCATTTCAATCCCACCGTGGATATCCTGGCCCGCTATCTGTCGGCCATGGAAAGCACTGAATTTGCCGTGTGCACATCCAGCGGCATGTCGGCAATCTCCTGTACACTGCTTCAGTTGTGTCAAAACGGGGATCACATCGTAGCTAGCGATACCATTTATGGGGGCACCCATGCACTGCTGGCGGACTTGCTGCCGCAATTGGGTATCACCACGACCTTCGTGAATCCCACGGATCCAACGGCGTTTGAAAAAGCGATCACCAAACAGACGCGGGTGCTGTTCACCGAAACCATGGGCAACCCGACCCTGAAAATTTCCGATATCCCGGCGCTTTCCAAGTTGGCCAAGGCCAAGAGGGTATCGCTTGTGGTCGATAACACCTTCACGCCCATGATTTTTTCTCCGGCACGTCTGGGAGCGGATGTGGTGGTCTACTCGATGACCAAATACATCAATGGCGCCAGCGATCTGGTGGCCGGGGCCATTTGTGCCACCAAGGAGATGATTCACCGCCTTATGGATCTGCATACCGGTCGGGTGATGCTACTGGGGCCGACCATGGATCCACGCATGGCCTATGACATTATCCAGCGTCTGCCGCATCTGGCGATTCGCATGCGCGAGCATTCAAGAAGGGCTCTGGCCGTCTGCAGCCGTCTACATGAATTGGGCGTTCCGGTCACCTACCCGGGTCTTCCATCGTTTGCCCAGCATGATCTGGCCACCCAGCTCATTAACAAGGGATACGGCTATGGAGGCATGTTCACCATCGACTGCGGCACCCGCGAACAGGCCGACGACCTTCTCGACGACCTCCAGAACAAGGAAGATTTTGGCTACATTGCAGTCTCTTTGGGCTATTTCGACACACTGATGTCCTGTTCCGGATCCAGTACCTCATCGGAGATCAGTCAGGAGGAACAGTTGAAAATGGGGCTTTCTCCGGGCTTGGTCCGTTTTTCCATCGGTTATACCGGTACGCTTGAAAAGCGATTGGAGCAGATTGAACGTGCGGTGAAAAAAATTGGATTGACAACCTCATAAAACCATATGAAAGGAGAAGATAATGAGCAATTTTCTGTTCGTGTTGAGCAAGGATGACAACGAGGCCATGACCCGTTGCTGCCAGTTCGCCAAAGTCGCCCACGATAAGGGTCATCATGTGGATATGTTTTTCATTGATGGCGGTGTGATGTGGGCCGACAAAAACCGTGACCTGACCATCAAGACCACCACTGGCGACTGCCCCAATGATTACATCCCCTATATCGTGGAAAATGAAATCAAAATCGGGATTTGCACCCCTTGCGCCAAAAATCGCAACATGGACGAAGCCAATTTTTATTCCAACATGCAGCTCGACGGCGGCCCCCATCTGATCGACATGGCGGCCGAGGCCAAGGTGTTCAACTTTTAGTTAGTGCCCCTTGCTTAAAAGCAGGACTGCCGCCCATGCACGAGGCACAAGGCGGCAGTCTGGATGGTCATGATCAAGGCAGGCATTCCCTTCTGCTATCCTCACCCGCCATCAATGTGAACTTTATTTGTTATACTTGTCGTAAAACGCCATTTGCTTTTCTTTGAAATCCGCGTACCTGGACTCGTAATCATCAAGTCTTCGGTTGAGTTGGTCGACCTTTTTCCTATAGGCCGCCCGCGTATCCGCATCTGCCCAGGCAGGCGGCGCTTTTGCGGCCAATGCATCCCGTTCTTTCTGCAAGGACTGATAGTTTTTTGCCAGATCCACCTGCATTCGATCGAGTTCATTGGCCTGGTTGGCCAGCCGATCATTCCAGGTATCCGGCTGTGATGTATTCGATCCTTGTGAAGATGGGGACCCAGCAGCTTGATTTCCCGACGATTGCCCACCCACTGCGGGTTTCGCCGGCGTACTCTTTACGGATTGATAGGTTTGCACGGTGGGCCGCTGTTCCGCTGGAACCGTTGCCAGGTTATCGGTAAACCGTTGGTTGCCATCGGCATCGGTATACCGATAATACTCACCAAATGCCATTGTCCAGCAAAGGAACATGAACGTGGTCGTGAGCAGTGCCGTTTTCCATGTCTGCATTGGCTTTTGCCTCATCAATTGGGTTCGTTCGAGATCAGTTCCAAAGCGGTCACCTGACCGGCGTTATTCACGTTGGCCCCGACTGTGTTATACTGGCTCATGCCACGGGTGCTGACCCCCGGCGCCAACGTCAGCTGGCGGTCTCCGATGATGACCTGGTTGCCGTCAACGCTGTTCAAAATACCGATAATGTCAAAATAGTCGGCGGCATTGACATTGCGCTGGTAACTTCCCCTTTCGCCAATGGGCGTGATGGAGCGAATACCATGGGTTCTGTCCCCATCATCGGCCAGGCTGGTTGATGCGGTCAGCAGACTGGTCATCAGCGCCGCGGTGACCACAATCCATTTGCCCATGCGATTTATATTTAATTTACAAAACATATCCAAACCTCCGAAAAGCGATTCGTTTGTATTACCGTTGGGCTACAGTCCGAGAACCCGCCAGTAGAACATTCCAGGCAGGACCGCACTGGTCGGAACCTCAGGAATCTGGCCCGTGGGATCCTGAAAGTACATCCGAGGACCGATCAAAAGGGGGCCGAACAACGTCGTTTCGTACGATTCCCCGCTGGGCGGCAATGGTCCCTCGACGGTTGTGATCACATCATCATCTCCAATAAGATTATCATTGTTAACATCAAACTGCGGCGACGGTGATCTGGCACCGCTACAGGAGAGGAACTGGTAGACCAATGAGCTGCCACCCGCATCACATGGCGAGCTTGACGGGATGGTGGAGACAAAAACAACAATTTCCTCTTTGATCATCGGCATCTGAACGATCCGCTCACCGCTTTTGGTCAGGTCGATCACCCATCCCATGTGATCACCCGTACCAGCCACCGGATCGTACCAATTAATGGGATTGTCGGAAAGCACCACCCACTCAGCGGTCTCGTACTCAAAAATCTGTTCAAGCAGCCCGACGCTCCCACCTACCGTGGGCAGCGACCGGTCCGTTCCCAGCGTCCCCAGATATTTACTCTGAGCAGTTGCTAAATCATTCTTGAGATTCCACATGGGCCCCCAATCCCAGATGCCGTACATGGATTGCACCGTTGAATCGGAAAAATCGTTTGAGTTCAAATACTGGCCGGTACCGAAAATCACCATCAGGCCGCGCCCCTCATCCATGTGCACGCAGTCCAGCATGACTTCGGGTGACGCGGTAATCGGCTGAGGAGATCCACTGGCATTTTGGACGGTGATCAGCGGTTTGGGTGTGCCGCCGTCCATGTAGGAAAACGCCCAGTCGTCTTTGCTTGTCCCCCTGAGATCGAATTTCCACATGTTGCCTTTCAAATCACCGGCAAAGACATATTCGACGACGCCGTTAAGATCCATATCCACCGCCGCCGGCGTGGAAAGGCCGTTGCATCCGGTCACGCCGGTTTTTAACTGCTTGAGCAGGGTGCCGGTTTCCGCCTCAAGCACATAAAGCACCGCTTCTCCATTGGTACTGTCATACCCGTTGCCAAAAACAGCCACATACCCTTCCGCCTGGGTATTAACGATCAATGCCCGGCTGTAGGAATAGCCCATGTCATTGTCGGTGCCATCTGGATATTCCCACAGTACCTTGCTGGCGTCCATGGCGGTCGGCGTGGTTACATCCAGGGCAAAATAGCCTTTACCACCTGTTCCCAGCCCGCACACCAGGACATCCTGGCTTCCGATGTCGGCCACTGTGGCGGTATTGTCCACATAAAATTTGTGAGAATACCCCGGGTCGGCTAGCTCGGCAAGGTGATCGTAGACCAGGCCGGGCACATAGGCGAACAGCTCCGTGCCGCCGGTACTGTCAGGGGTGGCATCGAAGGCGTGCAGCATCCCGTCATTGGCACCGATATAAAGTGTTCCTTTAAAATAGGTAGGCGCCGAGTGAACGATATCACCAAGAATATGATTGCGGGTACGCAAGACCCCGCTGTGGGCAACATTTTTTGATGTATCGCCGCGAATGAAATCAACAATTTCCGCTGCCGTGCCCAACCCACTGGCCGTGAGTTGGGTGGACTGTGATCCAGAAATGTTGGCGGCATCGAAAACAATGCCCGAGGTACCATTGTACGAAAGAATTGTCCGGGAATCCCAGGCTGGCACCTTGCCGCTGGCATCCCAGACAGAAGATCCCACAGCACCAGATGTAACATTAACCGGCAGGGCCGATACCTCCCCATACCAGTTCGACGTGTTATACGTTCCCTGATAAATGACCGACTCCACGGTACGTTGGATGGAGTTGGTGGCCAGGGCCGCCGCCGCGCCCAACCGGCTGTCAATGTCATTTTTCAATACACCCAATGCCTCATTCAATTCAGCTGTGCTTTGTGCCGAAATGAACTTTCCCCGACCGTTGACGGCGGCATGGAACATATCATCAATTTTGCCCGTATCACCGCTTGTACTCGGCCAGGACGAGGGACAGGTCCCCCCAACAGAGCAATCCTCGTAAAGCTCTGTATTAAGAGTCCCAGTGACGCCGAAAGCCACGGTATAGGTCACCATATGCTGGTGATTGGCCGGATCAACCGTGCTAATGGGAACAGAATCCGAAAGATAGGTGTTCAGGTCCTCCTCGTAGTATTTCATGGCCACATCCGCCAGCGTGTCGCTCGATGAATCGCCAAACGGGCTGCCGTCGTAATCCGTATCCCCATTTCCGTCCTCATTACCAACAGATGGAGAACTGCCGTTATAATATCCATCGGTAAAAATGATTGTAAAGGCCTGCTGGCAGGTGCCGCCCTTGTCGGCTATAAAATACGGATAGCTATCGCTGTTCACCTGAGAAATGAAAGTCGATGGTTTCTCGTAAGCACCGGAAAAAAAGCGGCCGGCCTTCTTCAATCCTAAGCGCAGGGGCGTGCCATAGCCATCGATCTGGTAGTTGTATAAAATATTCAGTAACGTTGTGGAATCGTCGTAAAACGTGCCGTCCAGATTGACTTTTATCGGCAGGACACGTTGGTCTTTACTGCGGTAGTCATTGATAAAAAAGAGACCGATAAAAATGCCGTCCGACGTGTCAATCACATTGGCGATGGCATTTTTTGCCGTCAGCTCGCGGCGTCGATAAAAAGAGTACCAGTTGGCGAAATTCTGGACTTCCTCGGCATAAGTCCTGCCGGTAACGATACCTGCGGTCGCCGCTTCAGCACTGGTAAGCTTCACCAATTTATCTGCGCTAACAACTTCCCGGTTGTCCGTGGCGTTATCCAGATTGACCTGGTAGTACTCGATCACGCCATTGAGCAGATTGACCAAATAGGTGCCGTTACCATTCTGAACATAGTAGTGGCGTCTGGCAATATTACTGATGGGACTATCTGCAGGAACAAATTTAACGGCGTCGGCGCACATTCCACTGGAACCTGTGGTTTCACTGATATACACGACTCCGGTGCCCGAGGAAAACGTCACATTGGTTGCGATCTGGACCCATTCCCCAAGGTTGGCGTTCTGGTCTACGACCACCGCAGGATCTTCCACCAGGGTTCCGCCGACCGACCCATCATAGACATAGTAGGTGACATTCTGCCGCGCTCCCCCACCGCCGGCCCAGCGGGCATAAACGTTATAGGTCGTTGTCGAAGTCAGGCTGTTGGCCGTCCACGTGGCAGTTCGCAGTTCCGTAACGGAATATGCATACAAATAATTGCTGCCATATTGCGGAGGAGTGGCGGAGCTTGTACCCCAGGTACCAGTCGCTGTAAAGCTGGGAGCCACATCACTGTTGTCGACGATAATCCCATATTCATCCCATTCATGCCACATGGCCGTCATGTCAAGCTGGTAGCCGCTGATGACCGGGTTGGAGAGCGGAAGGTCGGGGTCGGCGTCGGAAAGGGTCGGCCAGGGCGTGTACTCGGTGGTGGGATCATAATACAAACCGTTGTACCCCGCCCACTGGGACATCCAGCGCATTCTGTTGCTGCTGCTGCCCTCCAGACTCCCATACCCGTATTCATTGTCTAAGTTGTCGGCGGTGTACCGTTCGGAAAACACGTAGTAGCTGCCATTGAATACCCCACTCCCCTCTTGTGCCGGTGGACACATGATGCTCCAGTCCATGCTGCCCGAATCGTCCATGACAAACATGATCATGCCCGGCGCCGCCTGCTCCAGTGCATCCAAGGGAATGTCCGCAAGGTCCATACACGAGGCACCGGCCGTGTGAATGCTGCCGGTCATGATAGCCAGCCAGACGCCCATGGCGGCGATGATGATTCTCAGCCCTGGATTCTTTTTCTTCTGGGTTATTGGTAATGCGTTCATACTTGTCCTGCCTTTCGAAGATCTGTTGCTTATCTGTAGCCCACCAGCCGCATCAGACGCGGGCCGGCTACGGGCACCGATGACTGGCCTACCACTGCCGTTTGACACCAATTTCCTGGCGGATCAGCCCAAAGCCGTTGTCGTTGCGGGCGGCATTTAGGGATACATACTCCGCAATAATCCGGCCCTCGCGCCAGGTGGGATTGTTCGTCCCCGTCGTCACACTGGTGCTCCCGCCGGTCGCGCCCAGGCTGACGGGCTGCCAACCCACCACCGCATAGCGCAAATTGCCGTTGGCGTTTTCGCCCCGGTCATCGAGAAACGGCATCACGTTGTTCATGAAAAGGGGAGTGGTATTGGCATCACGAGAATTGTTGAGATTCAGGCAGGGCTGGGTGAATTCGTTTTCATACCAGATGGTATTGATCAATTCCTCCGGTGCGCCGGCAGTGGTGATGGACTGGTCATTGATCCATACATTGGCTGCCAGTGCCGGATTGAAATTGTCCGGGTTGGAATTATCCAGCTGCATGAATTCCTGCAGCCCCCGCATGAGGGCCGCCTGAGCCAGACCGATATTTTGCTTGTGAATGCCCACGTTGCGGGAAATGAAATTCTCGGTAACCACCGTTTCTGAGGAAACGATGCCGATCACGGTCATGATCGCCAGGATCAGCAGCACCATTACGGTCACCGATCCGCTCTGGTTCTTCAAAACGGCGGGTGCCGGCGTTGCCACAGGCGGATCGAATTCAGATCGTTTTTTTATCGTGTTTGCCATTGGTTGACCTCGGATATTGGTGTTGATCAAACCATCGTTGCCATAACCGATGATGCTCAGGGCATCCCGGTGGCCCACCAGGTTTTGACAAATTGGATCTCGGCAAGCCTCTCATTGCCCCCGACAGGCGTCACCCAAACGGTGATTAGCTTGCACACCGTATAGGTCCCGGCCGGAACCTGTGACAATACTGCTGCATTTTGGGCGGGGATGGGCCTATCGTCCTCCACATTCCAGTGTACATCGTAACGCCCGTTGGCGTGGGTAAACTGTTGGGTGCCGGCCGTCAACGCTGCCGGTACGGTCCAAAAGGCCGTGTCCATGAACCTTGTGGAAACGAGGGTCTCCTTCTGTTCCTCGGCAATGGTCCATGCCTCGGTCTTGCGGGTCAGATCACGGGTGCCCATTTGCGAACGGGTCTGGAGCGCGCCCAAGGCCATCAGGCCGATGGAGAAGATGGCAATCGCCATCATCAGTTCGATAAGCGTAAACCCAGCCTCGTTGGATAGCGAACGTCGTGAGTTCATGCGTTTCCCTTTCATTTTGAATCACTCTTTAAATTCCAAGGTTGCGGCACCGAATCAAAGTGGAGAACACAACACGCCGGTAGGAATCGTTCTGGGCCGCCAGGATTTCATCGCCCTGCGGGTTGAAATATGCCGTGCTATCCGTGTGTGCGCCAACAAACCCGACGCCACCGGCCTCCCCGGCTCGGGCAACGATGGTCACCTGGATGCTGCGGATATTGGCCAGTTGGCTAGCGGCAACGGGCGTGGCCATCACGGCGGGCGGGGTGCTGTTGTCAAAATAGACGAAATTCAGCGCATCCACATTGCGGGCAAGCGGCTGTAATGTCCCACTGTTGCTCACATCGCGCCCCAGATGACCGCTTGTGTTGATCGCGTAGCGAATGTCTTCACCAGGATCATTGACATCCCCATCGGGTGTGCGATCGACGCCATTGCTGATATCCATGGTAAAACGGAGTTGATTGCTATCGGCAAGCAGAATCCCGGCGATCGCGGAAGAAGCAGGAACCGTATCAAATCCGGCCTTGCAAATTTCGTTGATCATCACCTCCATGGCCCCCCGCATGGTCTGATTCATATCGGTCATCGCTTCCTGGGTATTTTTCCCGCGCACCTGAACCTGATAGGTGGCCACCACGACCGCCATCAAGATCGAAGCAACGGCCATGGCCACAAGCAGTTCGATAAGGGTAAAACCTTTATTCGTTGTATCGTTCATTGATTTTTGCCTCTTTCGATTTTATGGACATTGGCCGACTCGGGAACTGCCGGCCGTACTCACGAAAATGGCACGACATAAACCATTGGAGTGCTGTATCTCCACCCGACCTGCAGGGACGACCATCCCCCTGTTCGTGTAGCGCAAAAGCCCGGCCACCCCTGAACTGGAAAAGGTGGTATTTGTGATGGTCACGCCTGGTGGCAGTTGATGGGTGACCACAGCACCAGGGGTGGCCGCGCCCAGGACAAGCGCCTGGGTCTGGGTATCAAAGCTGTCTGCGGCGTTAAAAACGACATCCGCCGCAAGATTGCTTTTAACGGCAGCCATGCGTGTGCTTTCCATGGCCGATTTTACGCCTCGCACAGCGGCATTGAACTGGGCGTTAAAGCGCCAGTTAATGGCATTGGGAATGGCAATTGCAGCCAAAACGGCAAAGATAGCGATGCTGACCATCAACTCCATCAGCGTAAACCCCAATGGTTTGCCTGAAATCAATCCGCCTGGTAAACGGCTGGATGCATATCCGATCGCTTCGACGGATTCATCAACAGTTGAGCCATATTCGTACTGCATTGATTACCTCCATTAGAGATTTCCCAATCACTCCTACAAGCTTTGTGCCACCAGGTAAGGGGAAATCATAATCAACGGGCCAATCCCGCGTCAGTCGGACCGTTGGATCAATGAAAAATACTGTTGGATGGATCAATTATCCCTAAAAATGCATCGGCATAAACAGGGCAAATCTTAAAAAATTTTATAGTATTCCAACCTACTATTAATTTTTTTTACAGGGCTGCTTCATCACTTTGGATAAAGCCGTTGATAGAAAGGAAAAAAAGGATGGAGAATCGTTATTCCAGCCGATACGCACATCAACGGTGACCACCGGCAGGGGCCAGCGATAGATGGGCTCTACTTTAACCCAGTCTTTTGCCGTGGTGATCAATATCTCGGCATCGTTGGCGACGGCTTGACGGAAAATGTGCTGCATATCCTTCTCGTCATAGGGGTGATGATCACCAAAGGCGAGCTGACACACAAGACGGCAGCCGCCTTGCTTCAACGAATCGAAAAATTGGTCGTTGTCCGCAAGGCCGGCGAACGCGACTGCCGTTCTACCCTTCAGGGCCGAAAAATTCGCCATTTCATTGGAGGAAGAACCATTGGAAGTGGAAACGGAGTGAACAACAGGAACATGAATCGAATGAAATACAGGCCCATGGAACGTCAGCGGCGGCAAATGATCGGAGCCTGCGGCAGCGTCACAGCGGGTAAGAACCAGGGCATGGGCACGACAAAGCGCGGAGGTCGGCTCCCGCAACCGTCCGCGTGGCAGCAGGTACCCGTTTCCCAGCGGGGCGTGCTGATCCAGCAGCACCAGATCAAGATCTCTTTTCAGCCGCAAATGCTGAAAAGCATCATCCAAGACGATGATATCCGGGGAAAACCGGTCGATGGCCAGCATGCCCGCTTGATACCGGTCACTGCCCACCACAACAGGAATACCGGTCAGGGCTGTCGCGATCAAACAAGGTTCATCCCCCGCATCATCAGGACCCAGCAACACGGTCCGACCATCGCTGACCACGCCGGTCGAGCCTTCCATGCGTCCTCTATACCCACGGGAAATCACGACCACTCGGTATCCCAGCTTTTTTATGGTCTGGGCGACAAAAATTGCCATGGGCGTTTTACCCGTACCCCCGGCGGTGATATTGCCAATGGAGACCACCCGGCATGGCAATGACTTGGTTGGGAAAATGCCTGTTTGATAGAAACGCGCACGAATGGCCATCACGGCGCCATAAAGAATCGAGAAAACATGCAAAACGGTTGCAATTCCCAAGGGCTGTGCCTGCCCGTCATCTTTGGCGATCGATGTGATACGGTTTTTAATCCGCTCCACGGCTGTTTTTCTGCGGCTCATGCTCCCAACAATCCAGATGATGCCTGTACCGGTATTCGGCCGCCGGACAGGGCATCGGTATTGATGATAGCCATGGTTCGGGCCACGGCCCCCTGATGACGATTGAAAACGGCAAAGGCCTTTTGCCCCATCTCGCTTTTTTTCTCGTCATTTATAAGTAGTTCACGGATGGTATCCGATAGGTCTTTTTCATTGGCAACACGCGTGGCGCCCCCGCTTTTTTCCAATGTCCGGGAAATCCAATCAAAGTCATCGGTGTAGGGCCCGAAGAGGATGGGTTTGGCCACGGATGCGGGTTCCAGGGGATTATGCCCCCCTGCATTTACCAAACTGCCGCCCACGAAGGTGACATCGGCCAGGGCATAAAGTGTACGCAAGATGCCAAGGCGATCGACCACTATCATAGCGCCTGGCAATCGCTTTTGCGTTTCAAGTTGAGTCATGGTCATGGCCTGAAGGCCCAAACCACACAACTCGTCGCAAACATCGCCCGCCCGATCCGGATCACGCGGAACAATAATCAGGTCCACATTCAAGCCATGCGCACAAAGTCGTTGAAGGGCCTTGCCCAAAATCTTTTCTTCATGCGGGTGGGTACTTCCGGCAACCCATACGGGGTTGCCGCCTTGAAGCCCCAGTAATGTCTGTAGCTGTTCATATGCCTGGGCGGGAACATCTACCGGCGGCTGATCAAATTTCATGTTGCCGGCAATAACAACGGTTTTTTCGGGCAGCCCAAGATCAAGAAAACGGTGCTGGTCTCTTTCCGCCTGAACGCAGATTCGCCGAAAAATCGATAACAAGGGGACCATTAAAAAAGCGATCCGCTTATATCCACGGTACGAGCGGCCCGAAAGCCTGGCGTTGACCAAATACACAGGGATGCGACGCCTTTTCAGCAGGCAAAGAAAGTTTGGCCATAGGTCGGTTTCAACGATCACGACCGCTCGCGGCCGGATAACCGCCAATGCCCGGTTCACGGAAAAAAGGGTATCGTAGGGAAAATGCCTGATCAACCGTACATGAGGGGCAATCACTCGTCTTGCGGTCTCAACACCGGTACGTGTGGAAGCGGTAAACACCAGGTTTTTTACGCCATGTTGCCGGGCCAGCGCTTTTACCAGCGGCTCGGCCGATAATACCTCACCCACGGAAAGGGCATGAATCCAAACAGGAGTGGACATGTCAGCTGCATCGACCGACCCTTGAAATCCGCTCGGCGGCGCCATCCACAACCGGCTGAAAAAAGTCTTCCGATACTTTTGGCGAAATCGTACCAGGGGAATCCACAGCGGACAGAATAGGCACAGTGCCGCAAGCATCAACGTATTGTAGACGACAAGAACAAGGCGCATATTTTAAGCCATACCTATTGGTTAAGGATGGAATTAGTTAGTGTCCGTCCAGAAATGGTGAATTTCGCCCGAGTCCAAGGCGGCCAACAAATTCAAACCGGAGGAATATTGGTAATATTTTGAGGATTTGAATTTGTTGCCCAACGCCGGAATCGGGTGAGAGGCGCCGTTTCTGGATGGGCACTAGTTAATACTGAACACCAGCACCCCCGCCGCACAGGAAAAAACCAGATTGCCCATCCAGGCAGCGATGATCGGTGGCAGCATTTCAGCATAGCCCAGAGCAAGGCAAAGGCTGTTGAATACCCAGTATAAAAAAGTAATTCCCAATCCATAGGTAATGCTTATCGCCATGCCTTCACGCAATTTTCCCCGTAAAGCAATCCCGGCGCCAAGCACACTTAAAAAAATACACACGAATGGGTTGGCGATTTTGCTCTGGTAATCGACCCGGTAACGGGTGGCGCCATACCCTTCCCGTTCGACCTTTTCTATATAGCGGCGAAGCTCTGACAGTCCCATCTCATCCGATCGCTTGGCCGCCTGGGCCAGGTCTTCCGGATTGAGATCAATCTGGGCGGTCATTGTCTGGTGCAGCGTCACACGATAACTTTCAGAATCCGCTTCAAGGGTTTGCTGAATCACATCGTTGAGCTGCCAATTACCATTGATAAATTCACCGGTCTTGGCATCGACACGTCTGACTATAAATTCACCGGACTTGGCGTCAACGCGTCTGATCAGCTGAAAGTCATCATCAAAGGTATGAATGGTGATCCCTGAAACCCGCTTTTCTTCAGGCGCATACTGCGAGATATGGATGATCTGGCGTGCGGCCCGCATCCAGATATCATTGGTTTTAGATGCGTAGATATTTTTCTTGCGAACTTTCTGCAGCCAGATCTGGTTGGCCTTGGCCATAAAAACCGGTACGATCATATCGGCGGTGACAAATAATGCGCCGCATAAAAAAATGCCTATCACCAGGGTTGGAATAAGTATGCGCCTTTTGCCAATGCCACAACTTTTCAAGGCGATGATTTCGTTGTTTTTGCTCATCAACCCCAGGGCAATCAAAATCGAGAGCAAAAACCCCACAGGGGCGATTTGAACGGCGATAAACGGTAGTTTATAGGCTAAATGAACCAAACAAAGACCGGCAGATACACCAGCCTCCATAAAATTGTCTATCTTCTCTATGAAATCAACGGCCACATAAATACTCATCACCGCTATCAACACGATAAAAAAGGTGATCAATATTTCACGGGTCACATAGCGGTATAAAATCGTCATCTTTTCTTGACCAATCGCATGGCGGTGTCCATCACAGGCGCTAAAAAAGTCATTGAAATCGTTTTTTCTTTTGCCGATCGCACCAGAAGAACAATACCCAGCCCCCCAAGAATCACGTTGGGCAACCACATGCCGATGGCTGGGTGCAACTTGCCATTTTCCGCCAATGCAGAGCCCATGGACAGCAAAAGGTAATAAAGCAGGAAAAACAGCAGGCCCAGCCCGACACCGAACGCCTTCTTTGCATTTCGCGATTGAATGCCAAGGGGCAGGGCCAGAAGTCCCATGGCCAGGCAGGCTACCGGTATGGAAATTTTTTTATGCAGATTCAGCAACCCGTCAAAGTAAGCGTTCTTATCATCCTTGACTTGCTTCAAGTAGTTTCGCAGTTCAGCCAACGTCATTTCCTTGGGCCGCTTGCTTGCCATTCCGGGAGCGTTGATGACATCTCTCAAATCCAGCCGAATATCGTAGGTTTCAAAATTGATCGTGTGAGAAGAACGGTCCTGCATATTCATCTGGTTGATGGTTCCATTATAAAGCCTTAAATGATAGACCATTTCATTGGGGTTCCCGAACAGTTTGCCGCGTTTGGCAATGACCGTGTTATTGACCCCTTTGGTTCGGCCATCCTCAATCAACACATGGTGCAGCACTTTGCTTTGTGGATCGATGCGGTTGACGTAAAGCATGATATTTTTAAAGCTGTCGTTAAATGTCCGCTCCTTCAAGCTTACGCTTAAATTGGCACTGGCCACGTCAAACAGCAGGGTTTTCAATCGATCAGCGCTCTGCGGCACCCCGACAATCGTCATATAGCCGGTGATCAGCATACCCATAACACCGAATGTCAGGACGGGCGGTAACAGACGAAAAACACTCACTCCGCCTGCTTTCAGGGCCATAATCTCATTGTCGCCGGACATTCTCAAGATGGACAGCAAAACAGCCATCATCACCGACATGGGAATGACATACTGGAGAAAAAGCGGCATCATATAGATGAAAAGAAGACATACCGCCCCCGCCCCGACCTTTTGATTGACGATCATGTCCGTAATCTCGAGGATTTCTTTCATTAAAAAGATAAATGAAAAAAACGCCAGATTGATAACAAACGGCGGAAGCATCTCAAAAATGAGGTAGCGAAACAAAATGGAAAACGGGGTGATCAACGGTTATCCCAGATGGTTTTCAGATATTATCGCGGGGCGCATTGGACTCATCCTGCTCATGCAAAATGGCGTCATCTTCATTGTCGTCTGATTCGTCCGCAGGGCTATCGTTATCCAAAGACTCGTCATCTTCCCAGTCATCGCCTTCATCGTTCATGGGAACTTCCTTTCTTTGATAAATTCATGTCCAATACACCCTAACGTCGACCAAAAAGAGATCCCAGCACACCGCGAATAATTTGCCGACCAATACTGCTGCCAATGGAGCGTGCGGCACTTTTTATCATTGCCTCGCCCACCGACTGGCGTAAACGACCGCTTGAAGACCGGCGGCGTGCAGCCTGTCGTTGTTGACGTTCCATTTCCAGCTCTCGAAGGCGTTGTTCTTCTTGGATTTGGGCGGTTTCAGCCCGCTCTTTGAGCATTTCATAGGCCGACTGCCGATCGATTGGCGCATCATAGCGCCCACGCACAGGGGAACGCTGGATGAGGATTGATCGCTCTTCTTCCGACAGCGGACCAATCCTGCCTTCTGGCGGGGCAATCAGTGTCTGTTGCACCGGTTTGGGCCGTCCATCATCATCCAGCACAGATACCAGCGCTTCACCGGTTCCCAGGATCGATAGGGTATCCATTGTACTGAACTGTGAATTGGGCACAAAGGATGCAGCCACGGCCCGGATATTTTTTTGATCCTTAGCCGTGAAGGCCCGCAGGGCATGCTGGACTTTGAGTCCCAGTTGCCCCAGAACCGCTTCAGGCAGATCAAGGGGATTTTGGGTGATGAAATAGATTCCAACCCCTTTGGAACGGATCAGACGCACCACTTGCTGGATTTTTTCCAGCAGCGCCTTTGGCGCCCGGTTAAACAGCAGATGGGCCTCATCGAAAAACAATACCAGTTTAGGAATTGGCACCTCGCCTGTTTCGGGCAGTTGCTCGAACAGCTCAGCCAACAGCCACAGCAAAAAGGCTGTGTACAATCGCGGAGCCGTATGAATCAGCCGGCCAGCATTAAAAAGGCTCACCACCCCACGACCGGAAAAATCGGTGTGCATCAAATCGGCCAGTTGCAGAGCCGGTTCTCCAAAAAAACGCTCGGCGCCCTGCTCTTCCAATACCAGCAAGCGCCGCTGGATGGCACCTAAACTGGCACTGGTGATGTTACCATATTCTGCGCGCAGGCGGCTTGCATTTTCCCCCATCCAGGCCAGCAAGGCCCGTAAATCCTTCAAGTCCAGCAATAACAATCCCTGGTCGTCGGCGATATCAAAACCGGCATAGAGAATCCCGGTCTGGGTGTCGTTCAGCTCGAGTAGGTTGGACAGAAGCAACGGCCCCATTTCAGATATGGTGGTACGCACCGAATGCCCCGTCTTTCCATCCATATCCCAAAACAGGGTCGGACACGGTTGGTGTCGATATCCTGACAGCGGGATCAGATCGAGTCGTTCATTGATTTTGGGGTGAGGCGTTCCGGCTGCGGCAATGCCGGACAGATCGCCTTTGACGTCCACGGCAAAGACCGGCGTTCCCATCCTGGAAAATCCCTCGGCCAGCACCTGTAAGGTCACCGTCTTGCCCGTGCCCGTGGCGCCGGCCACCAACCCGTGGCGGCTGGCCATCAAACCGGACTGAACCACCAATTGGCCTTGTGAACCACCAATGCTCACTACAGCAGGGGGCATGCGTATCTCCCGGTTTGCTATGACGCAGGCATCTTCCCCAACAAAGGGATGCCGCTGGTCGATAAATCAGATTCCACCGTCTGTTTAGGAATTGATGAACTCGTAAAAAGTCGCCGTTCGGACGGATTCGTAAAAAGCCCGAGATCAAGGCTTGCGAATCCTGAGGAATGAGGCGTACTTTTCGTACTCCGCAGTGACGAAGGATGAAGCGTAACGCCGATATCGGACTTTTTACGAATCCGTCAGGAATTGATAGTAAAACATCCTGGTACAAATTGAAATGCCCAATATTGCCAGTTCACAAGCCGTTTGGCAAGCCTGCCGGCTTATGATAGATCTTTGAATGGAAACAATCACGCTTTCAGATATCGCATCACCGCCTCGGCGGCGCGCTGCCCATCCACGGCGCAGGAGACAATGCCGCCGGCGTAACCGGCCCCCTCACCACAGGGAAACAATCCTGCCAGATGAACATGCTGAAGGGTCAATGGATCTCTTGGGATTCTTACCGGGGAGGAGGTTCGCGACTCGACGCCCACGACCAGGGCATCGTTGGTGACAAACCCCTTCATGCGTCTGTCAAAGGCTTTGAAAGCGGTTTGTAATCGCCCGGCAATGGCCTCGGGCAGCCAATGCGAGAGTTCTGACGACGTCACGCCGGGAGGATAAGAACAGGCTGGCAGGGTGGTCGAAGGCCTGCCGGCCACAAAATCGGCCAGCCTTTGGGCCGGCGCCACCACGCCCCCACCGCCATGCTGATAGGCAAGCTGCTCGAGCGTCTGCTGAAAATCGAGTCCGGCCAGAGGCCCCTTGACCGCCAGCTCTGGGATATCGTCCAGGGCAATCTCCACCACTATACCGGCATTGGCAAAGGGTGAGTTGCGCTTGGCAAATGACATCCCATTGACTACCAGGGCGCAATCCTCGGTGGAGGCCGGTACAATGAACCCGCCCGGACACATGCAGAAACTGTACACCCCCCGCCCATCTACCTGCTGGACCAGCCGATAGGCGGCCGCCGGCAGGTACTGCCCCCGCGGCTCGCCATGATACTGGATACGATCGATCAGCAATTGGGGATGCTCGACTCTCACCCCCATGGCAAATGGCTTGGCTTCCAGCGCGACACCCTTTTCTGCAAGCAGGGAATAGATGTCCCGGGCACTATGACCGGTGGCCAGGACTACCGCCCGGCCATCCAACCGCCCGCCATCCTTGAGCATCACCCCCATGGCCCGGCCGTCTCGAATCCACAGGCCGGTCACCTGCTGTTGAAAAAAAATCTCGCCACCATGCTCCACGATGGTCTCACGCATGGCCTGGACAATGCCGGGCAATCGGTTGGATCCGATGTGCGGATGAGCCTCATATAAAATGGCCGGATCCGCGCCATGCCGGCAAAAGCATTGCAGCACCCGGCGATGGTCGCCCCTTTTTTTAGAACGCGTGTAAAGCTTGCCGTCGGAAAAAGTACCCGCCCCGCCTTCACCAAAGGCATAATTGGACTCGCTATTTAAAAGCCCGCGTCGATTGAGCGCAGCCACGTCACGCCGTCTGGGGCCGACAGCCTTGCCCCGCTCCACCACGATGGGTTTGAGCCCTATTTCCAATAAACGCAGGGCCGCAAACAGGCCCGCCGGCCCAGTGCCCACAACCACCACCGGTGGCGCCTGGCGCACATCCCGATAATTGAAGTCGGGCAATTCCGGTACACTGACCTCACCATCGGCATACACATCAACACTTAAATTCACACGAACCGGCCGTTTACGGGCATCGATGGAGCGGCGTGCAATCCTATACTGATCGACCTGGACGGGGTGACCGGTCTGGCGGGCCAGCGCCTTGACAATCGCTTGCGGGTCAGCGGCCTTTTGGGGGGAAAGAACAAGAGAAACGGTTTTGGGCACGGTGCATCAGACCTTTTCGCGACGATTGTGTTCGTAGCGCATTTGCAGGATCTCAACCATCAGGGCGAATCCCATGGGCAGATAAATATAGGCCTTGGGCACATGCTTGTGCAGCCCTTCCATAAAGATGGTCACCCCGATGGTAATCAAAAACGAAAGGGCCAGGATTTTAAGCGCCGGGTGCTTCAGGATGAAATCACCAATGGGCGCAGCGAAAAACAAAATGCCCACAAAAGAAAGCACCACCGCCGTGATAATGATCCACAGGTGACTGGTAAGCCCCACGGCCGTGATTACCGAGTCGACGGAAAAAACGATATCCAGCAGCACGATCTGGGTGATCACGGAGGCAAAACCGGCGGATTGACCATTTTCCCGATGCAGTTCTTCGTCCTTGATTTCAATGGTGTGATGGATTTCGCGTACGGCCTTGTAGAGCAAAAACAGGCCCCCGGCCAAAAGGATTAGATCCCGTACCGACAGATTGGCCACCACTGGATTGGTGAGTGCGGCAAGAGCCACGACCACAGCCAGCATGACAATCCGGGCCACCATGGCCAAGCTCAATCCTACCAGGCGCACTTTTTGACGTTGGGCCTCAGGCAGTCGCCCCACAAAAATGGCGATCACCAGCACGTTGTCCACCCCAAGCACCAGTTCCAATCCAATCAACAGGGCCAACAGCCCCAATGCGTCTGCCATCAATTACCTCTTCACCCAATACCGGTTTCCAGCGCTCTGCCGCCACGGCCGTCCGCGATACTTAGTTTGCCCTGGCGATCCACTTCACCAAAAGGCATCCCAGTGCACCGCTCCCTCATTTCATGGTCGTCAGTTAAATGTCAATGGACTTTTTTAGGCTGGCCTGCATCCACTCGGATCGCACATGATGTTTTTACAAAACAGTCGCTTATCCATTTTACGGCGTTAAGGATGATTGGAGTGAGGAATCGAAAGGTCTCTTAATAAGGCATGAGATATACGGCACCCATTTCATGGTAAGGCGCCCCTTGACGGTTCACCTCATGGCACCATTTAATCGTACAAAACCCCATTGTCCTCAGCTGGCAATCGCTGTCCGGTGAAACATGCTGGTAATTTTCCCCAGAGGCACGAACAAGGATGGTGGTCCCCGGAAAAAGTGCTCGATGGCTGAAAAAGCGGATCCCCTGCGCACTGAAATTAATCAGTCCTCCCTTGATTTGCCCGTTGTTGTGATGGGTAAGCAATAATGTTAGCTGTCCTTGACCATGATGCCGGGGATGGTTCCTTTTTTCCTGTAGTTTCACCATATCCACTCCTTTTCCAACAACTGCCAATCTTTCCTGACACACCCATAGGCAACCCATTCACGGGTGTGAGTAGGCAGACTGCTTACATCTCCTTGTCTTGGATCAGTCACAAAGAAAGCCGTGCAAGGGTTAGGAAATCAGTTCATAACACAATGAAGAGATG